>Ga0208300_100495_pt1 | contig 27102 bp, 26 predicted proteins | sample 23_taG_FD_184096 | JGI IMG/M metagenome (GOLD analysis project Ga0208300, IMG submission 184096) | Marine viral communities from Cariaco Basin, Caribbean Sea - 23_WHOI_OMZ (SPAdes) (version 2) | ecosystem: Environmental > Aquatic > Marine > Oceanic | place: Caribbean Sea: Cariaco Basin...
TTTGCTGTAAGTGCCTGACAGCTCCGCGAGACTGACGAAGCAGGCGTTCTCGCTCATGGGTTTAGGTTGGCCGCTGGCGCGGCCAAAAAAATCACTATTGCCTATTGATTACGAGAAGGCTCATATGTGAGATCACGCACCTCATCTCCAGTCATGCCGCGAAAGCCCCAACAGTGTGGCGGTTGCTCCTTGATCGTGACTTCAACATCTACGGGTGATATGCCAATCACGGACTCAATCTTTTTGAAGAGCTCCTTGATCAGGGTCTTTTGGGTCTCGGGAGTTCGCCCCTGCATCATATTGATCTCGATGACCGTATAGGCGGATGTTCTGCCACCAGGGTAATAAAAATCCTCGGCTTCCATAGGGATAAAACGATGAGCCCGTTTGTCTTCTGGCATCCCCAGTACGGACTGCATACATCCATGAATGACCTCAGAGAGCTGAGCCTTGATCGGGTTAAGGTGTTCTTTAATTCCATAGATGACTATCACGATGCCTCCTGCAATGTGTAACGCTGAGCACAGCGGCACCCTTGGAGTGGCGACGGAGGAGCCACGGAAAGGGTGTCCGGCGGCCGCAGGCCGCGTACTGATGCGACTTGTTAAGGGCCTGTTTACCCTTGGTTTTTGAATTGGCACCCGATACCGAATGCCTACTCCCGATACTGTGTACCAACTTAACCCATGGCGCCAGGAACCAGAACACCGAATGGGCGGATTGATTCAGAAATGGCGCCGGATTGCCCCGAGACCTGTACGCCAGATTGGCCGGCGAACCCGTTGCCAGACTGAGGGATGTTTTCTGTCTGCGGGCAACCGCTGAAGCCGATGCCAGCACCCAGCCAATGGACACCGAAACCAAGGCCTTTAACGCTCGCAATCATGCGCTTGTCGCGTGGATTGCATTGTTATGCCACCTGGACCAAAATGTACCAATTATTGGTACTAGAGAGGTGGCATCATGCAAAAGAACACCAGCATCACTTTAGGCCAACATTTTGATGCGTTCATTGCAGAACAGCTCAAAAATGGCCGATACAGCTCAACCAGCGAGGTCGTTCGTGCCGCATTGCGCCTGCTTGAAGAGTCTGAAACCCGCCTGACTACGCTTCGTAGACTGCTCAAGGAAGGCGAGGACAGTGGTTTCGAAGACTACTCCTATGACTCCTTTATTCGTGAACTGGACAACGAAAGGCGCTGATGCCAAGTTTCAAGCTTTCCAGGAAGGCCAAAGCTGACCTCAAATCTATTGCCCTATACACAGAGCGTGAATGGGGCCGGGATCAACGAAACCACTATATTCTTCAGTTCGATCAGTGCTTCCACCTTCTGGGTGAAAATCCAAACCTGGGGCAAGCCTGCAATGAGATAAGTCCAGGCTACCGGCAGTACCCTCAGGGAAGCCACATCATCTTTTATCGGCTAGCCACCGACGATGTTGTTGAAATCATCCGCATCCTGCACAAACGCATGCTGCCTGAGGGGCACCTGCTTTAGGGCATAACGCTTTTGTTTAGCGGCGCCCCGACAGGGGCGTCCGGTGGAGACCGCAGGGCGGAACAAACTACAACAACTTGTTAGAGCGTCAAATGGATAGAGTTGGCTCAATTCTCTCAAAGGCTCCACTGAGATCCTTGTCCCTTGGAAGGAGAACCGCCAGCCTGTGGAAACACTCCTTATTCTGATTTATCGCCGCATCCACCGCGACATGTAGCTCTTTAGTAATAGAGTCCAGTTTCACAGCCCAAGGTTCACCAAGAATGTTTTTCGCTTGTTGCTCTGTTAGCCTCCTTGGGGAGCCCTTTTCAATTAAGAACTTCTGAACCCCTAGGTACTCTCTATCGCGACGATCCGATATTGTGAGGGCGGATAATGCCACCCATTCCGCATGTACAACACTACCAACGAGGTCATGTTGATCCTTGCCTAGTAACGAAACTAACTCTGCCGCATTCTGAACCAGTGGCGATGGCATGAATATTTCAACTAGATTGACCTCGTACCACTCTAGTTTTCGATTATCTGAATTTATTTTTTTACGGATTTTTTCAATCACTTCTCCGTAATGTCGACACAATATCAACGCATTAACGATAGCCGCCTCTCTTTTACATTTGAATTCGTTTTTCTCTTTGCGCTCCTGCCAAAGGGTTGCAGCTCTTGCACCACCATAGGCTCCTGCCAAAGCAGTTAAAAACGATAATCCAAGATTAACTACAATCTCATTCATTTACTTACACTCTAACAGCTAATTATACGAACGCGTTCGTATATCACTCATTCGTATAACTCCACTTGCCCGGGCAATGGAAAGGTTAAATTTATAAATAAATATCATAATCTTACCTGATCCCGCCAAAGCAAAGCTCGGAGTTATACGCCCCCATTCAAGCCACAAACGCTCCAAAACCCGGGCGTATAACTCCCATGGCCGCAATTTCGTTTTCAAACTTATCAGAAGGTTAGCAATGTTTTCCGTGAGGTTCACGGAGTTTTGCGAACGCGTTCGTATAATTCCGTGAATTGGGTAGGGGTCGATCTTTTGCGAAGGCGGGTTGCCTAGTGACGCTGCCCCACCGGCACATCATCGCGTGCCGGAGAGGACAGGGCCTGGCAGTTCTATTTAGCCAAGATTTTTCTTCATAAACTTCTGAATCTCACCCACGATACCGCTGCGGAAAGCCAACACGGTGAGCACGAAGATGCCGCCAAGTATCGGGTCTACCCAATCCCGAAGCGGGCCTTGAGCCAACTGGTACTCCACGTTGACCACGAAGGTGGCGCCAACAACCGGGCCGAGCAGCGTACCCATGCCACCCACCAGCGTCATCAGGATGACTTCGCCGGACATGTGCCAGTGAGCGTCGTTCAGGGAGGCGAGCTGGAACACCACCGATTTCAGGGAGCCGGCCAGCCCGGCCAGTGCAGCCGAGATCACGAAGGCGAGGATTTTATAGCGATCCACGTTGTACCCGAGGGATACCGCGCGCGGCTCGTTCTGTTTGATCGCCTTAAGCACCTGCCCGAAGGGGCTACTGACAATGCGCTGCACCAGCAGATAACAGCCAATGAACATCGCCAGCACGAAGTAGTACATGTTCATGTTGTCTTCCAGATCCAGCACCCCGAGTAATTTGCCTCTCGGGATACCGTGCATGCCGTCTTCACCGCCGGTGAAATCTGACTGCACGTAGAAAAAGAACACAAGCTGCGCCAACGCCAATGTAACCATCGCGAAGTAGATGCCCTGTCGGCGGATGGACAGCAATGCGAACGCCGTGCCCATCACGGTGGCCGCCAGGGTGCCGGCGATGATCCCCAACTCGGTGGTCAGGCCCGAGTAGTTACTTAGCAGATAGCCGGTGGTGTATCCCCCGGTGGCCAGGAATGCGGCATGGCCAAACGACAACAAGCCGGTGAACCCGAACAGCAGGTTAAAGGCCACCGCAAACAGCGCGAAGCACAAGATCTTCATCAGGAAGACCGGGTACAGCACGAAAGGCGCAGCCAATAACAGCAACAGCAAGACACCGTTCACCATCATCTTTTTGCGATCCTGGGCTTTTTGTTCCGCAACAATGGCCTTGTGGATGTCGGCAGAGTTAACAGAGTTATTCACGGCTATGCCTCCTTACCGAACAGGCCGTTGGGGCGGAACATCAGTACAACAACCATCACAAGGAAGATGACAGCCGAGGATGCAGGCGGGTAGAAGGTTTTGGTTAAGCCTTCAATAACGCCCATCAGGATGCCGGTGATAATGGCGCCGCCAATGGACCCCATGCCACCGATAACCACCACCGCAAATACCACAATGAGTGTATTGGAGCCCATCACCGGGGTTACGGAGTATATCGGCGCGGCAAGTACACCCGCGAAGGCCGCAAGCATCACACCAAATCCGTAGGTCAGGCTCACCAGAAGCGGTACGTTAATACCAAAGCCCTGCATGAGCTGAGAGTCTTCGGTGCCGGCTCTCAGATAGGCGCCTAGTTTGGTTTTTTCGATAACAAACCAAGTGCCGAAGCACACCAGCAAGGCCACCACGATCACCCATGCGCGGTAGTAAGGTAAAAACATGAAGCCTAGGTTCATGCCACCCTTAAACAGATCGGGCATGCTGTAACGCAAGCCCGACACGCCGTAGATGTTGGTTAATACGCCCTGAATAATCAGCGCGACACCAAAGGTCAGGAGCAGGCTGTAGATGTGGTCCTGGCCGGCGATGCGCCGAAGCAGAAAATATTCGATGAGTATGCCGAAGGCACCCACCAGCAAGGGGGCAACGAACAGCGCTACCCAGTAATTAACGCCCATCAGGTCAAACAGGACGACGGTCACCAAGGCACCAAGCATGTACATGGCACCGTGGGCAAAGTTGATAATCTTGAGCAGGCCAAAAATAACTGCGAGGCCAAGGCTCAACAGTGCGTAAAACGCGCCGTTGATAACGCCGATCAATAGCTGGCCGGAAAGCACAGCAAGGGGGACGCCGAAAATCATGGTCATATTGCTTTCTCCACAAGCAGTGCAGGCGTTGTTGTTATTCTGTCTGTCAGTCGGTCATGACCTGGCAAGCCTTTAATAAGGCCTGCCGGGTACCATGAGCTAACTTACATTTTCACCAGTTTGCACTTGCTCTCAGAGAGCGGGCGGTAAGCTTCATCAGCCGGGATAGTCCGCAGGATCTTGTACAGATCCCACTCAGACGTGGATTCCGCCGGTGTCTTCACTTCCGCCAAGTACATGTCGTGCACCATGCGGCCATCTACTCGAATGGTTCCGTTCTTAACAAACATATCGTTGATGGGGGTATCCATCATTTGCTTACGCACGGTTTGGGCATCGTCGGAGCCAGCTGCCGCCACCGAATTCAGGTAATGCAGTGTGCTGGAATAGATACCGGCGTGAACCATGGTCGGGCGTACACCGGTTTCGTCCATGAAGCGATCAGACCATTCGCGAGTTTCATCGTTCATGTCCCAGTACCAACCGGTTGTCAGCTGGATGCCCTGTGCCGTTTCAGCGCCCAACGCGTGAACGTCGGTCAGGAACAGTAGCAGTGCCGCCAAGGTCTGGCCCGACTGGGTCAAACCAAATTCACTGGCGGTGGTGATGGCGTTGGTGGTGTCCGAACCGGCGTTGGCCAGGCCGACCACATCTGCGCCAGATGCCTGAGCCTGCAGAATGAAGGATGAGAAATCCTGAGTCGGGAATGGATGGCGCACCGCGCCAATCACTTCTCCCCCGTTGGCTTCAACCACTTGTCGGACATCGCTCTCCAACGCCTGACCAAAGGCGTAATCGGCGGTCAGCATGTACCAGGTTTTACCACCTTCTTTGACCACGGCACTGGCGGTACCGTTGGCCAGCGGATAGGTGTCGTACACGTAGTGGATATGGTTCGGCGTGCAGTGTTCGTTGGTGATGCTGGAGGCGGCCGAGCCGGAAATAATGCCCAGCCGGTCGTTCTCTTCCAGAATCTTACTGACGGCGATGGATACCGAGGAGGCCACCATACCGGCAACCATATCCACGTCTTCGTTCTCTACCCAGCGCCTAACGGTGCTTGACGAGGTATCCGGGCTGTTGCGGTCGTCCGCACTCACCACTTCGATTTTGGCGCCGTTTACTTTGCCGCCGAAGTCTTTGATGGCCATCTCCAGCGCTTTCAGGCCGTTCGGGCCAGCCAGATCGCGGTAGGTGCCAGACATATCAGCCAGATAGCCGATCTTTACCGTGTTGTTCGAGATTTCCGCCTGCGCGCCACCCACCATCAACGTGGATGCAACGGCTGAAGCAAGAAGTTTTTTCATCATTGTCATTGTTATATCTCCGATACTGTCTTGCGTTGGTTCGTTTTGTTGTTGCTTTTGTTGCTCTCGATCTTTCCAGGTTCAGACCCCCAGATAGCCATCCAGCACCGACTGCTTGGCAGCAAGTTCGTTGGCGTGAATTTCTTCTACAATCTGGCCATGCTCCATCACGTAATGCCGGTCGGCCAGCGGCGCTGCAAAATGGAAGTTTTGCTCCACCAGAACAATGGTCAGGCCTTTGTTTTTAAGCGCGATTAACACCTCGCCCAGTTTTTCGACGATGACGGGTGCAAGCCCTTCAGTGATTTCATCCAGCAACAGCATGTTGGCCCCTGTGCGCAGAATTCGCGCCATGGCCAGCATTTGCTGTTCACCACCAGACAGTTTCGTTCCCTGGCTGAAACGGCGTTCATAGAGGTTCGGGAACATGGTGTAAATTTCTTCCAGACTTAGCCCGCCACTGCGCACAACCGGTGGCAGCGTCAGGTTCTCCTGCACGCTGAGCGACGCAAATATGCCTCTGTGTTCCGGGCAATACCCCACGCCCAACCGGGCAATGTGGTGAGGTGCGCACTGCATGGTTTCCTCACCGTTGATTGAAATGGTGCCAGTGCGGCGCCCGACCATATTCATAATGGCCTTCAGGGTGGTGCTGCGCCCTGCCCCATTGCGGCCAAGCAGAGTCACCAGTTCGCCCCGGTTCACCACCATGTCGATTCCGTGCAGAATGTGCGATTCGCCGTAAAACGCGTGCAATCCGGAAAGCCGCAGTTGTTCGTATTCGCGATCAGAATGACTCATTGGGCCGCCTCCAGATTGTCGTCTTCGGCACTGGCAACACCGCGTTCGCCACTGCCGTCGCTGCCCATATAAACTTCTCTAACCTGCGGGTCAGCGGAAACGGTCTGATAATCGCCTTCCGTCAGAACGGCACCTTGGGCAAGCACGGTGATCCGGTCACACAACTTGCTCACCACACTGAGGTTGTGCTCCACCATCAGCACGGTGCGGCCCTGGGCCGCTTTGCGAACAAGTTCTACCACCCTGTCCACATCTTCGGAGCCCATACCCTGTGTTGGCTCATCCAGCAGCAGCAATTCGGGCTCCATGGCCAGCGTGGTTGCCAGCTCCAACGCCCGTTTCCGACCATAAGCCAACTCTACGGTAGTGGTGTTGGCGTATTCCGCCAGACCGACCGATTCCAGCAATTCCATGCTGCGTTCATTGAGCTTGTTCAGAGAAGTGCCGCTTTTCCAAAAGCTGAAGGACGTACCTTCGGCGGTTTGAAGCGCAACGCGGATATTCTCGAGTGCCGTCATGTGCGGAAATACAGCGGATATCTGAAAGGAGCGGATGATGCCTTTTCGGGCAATGGCGGGTGATTTCAACGACGTGATGTCTTCACCCTTGTAGAGAATTTGCCCGCGGGTAGGGATCAGGAATTTGGTGAGCAGGTTGAATACCGTTGTCTTGCCGGCCCCATTGGGCCCGATCAGAGCGTGGATATCCCCCTGGCGGATCTTCAGGTTGACGTCATTGACGGCAACGAAGCCCTTGAATTCCTTGATCAGGTTGCGGGTCTCGAGAACGTACGGTTCACTCATGAGCCACTCGACCTTTTTATTGTTGTCTTTATGAACTAACCACAGGTTAGATTTACGTGCACGTAAACGTCAAGAACTAATTTTCGTTTTTATTTGGCGGAATCGAATACGTCAGGGTGGAGTGGGCCACCGGTTCTTTCATACCTTCCGAATAGATAAAAACGTCACCAACCGCCATGGTCCGGCCGACCTTTAGCAACGATGCTCTGGCGCGGATAGGCACATGGGCAACCGGTTTTCGCAGGAAGTTAATATTCAGATTAGTCGTTACCGCCAAAGGCACCAGTCCAATTTTGCCTAACAGCGCGGCATACATGGCCACATCCGCCAGCGCCATCATCGCGGGCCCGGAAACCGTGCCACCCGGGCGCAAATGAACCTCGTCCACGTTCAGCACCATCTCCGCCCAGCCATCCCCAAGATCCACCAAAGCGCCGTAAGCGGCGCCTTGGGGAAAATGGTCCACGAGGAAGGCGTTCAGTTCCTCGAAGCTGACTTTCATGCCGATACCTCTTCCTCAGCCCGATTTCTCAGCATAAAGCGCTGAATCTTGCCGCTGGGCGTTTTGGGCAGCTCGTCCACGAACTCGATTTCCCGAGGGAAGGCGTGGGTTGATAAGCGTGTACGCACCAGTTCCTTTAGCTCGTCCTTCAGGCTTTGTTCGTCGGCTGGCTCCTGGCCTGCTTTGATCACCACATAGGCTTTGATGATGGACCCACGCTTTTCATCCGGTTTCGCAACCACGCCGGATTCGGCCACGGCGGCATGTTCCAGCAAGGTGCTTTCTACATCGGCCGGGCCAACCCGGTAACCGGCGGTGGTGATGATGTCATCGTCCCGGCCGCTGAAGGAGAAACTGCCATCGCCATGGCAAACCACCATGTCGCCCGTCAGGTAATACCCATTGGCGAACGGATCTTTTTCACCCCAGGTGTAACCGTCGAAATGGAAGAGTGGCGAGGCTTTGGTATCAACAGCCAGCTGGCCGATTTCACCGGCAGCCACTTCTTCGTATTTGGTGTTCAGCGCAACCACGCGGTGCCCGGGGGAGGCATAGCCCATGGCCCCATCTCGCATCGGATGCTCCAAGGCGTGGAAGTTACAGCAGGTCATACCGGTTTCAGTCTGGCCATAATGGTCTTTCACCGGGCAGCCAAATCGGCGGTCGATCCAGTTCACTACCTCAGGGTTTAATGGCTCGCCGGCGCTGCTGCACACACGCAAACCAAGCGTTTCTCCTTCCGGCAGAACTTGGTCGTTGGCTTTCAGCAAGCGATAAGCTGTTGGAGCGGCCGCCAGGTTGGTGATCCCGTATTTTCGGATCATGTCGTAGGTGGATTCCGGCGTGAAGGCGTTCGGATTGAAGTGAGTGGTATGGCCCATTAGCAGCGGACCGGTCACGGCGTAGTACAGGCCGTATGCCCAGCCGGGGTCAGCCACGTTCCAGAAGACATCGTCTTCGCGCAGGTCGATGGCGTACTTCATGTACACGTAGAAGGCCAGCAGCGCTTTTGCAGGCACGGCAACGCCTTTGGCTTTACCCACGGTTCCGGAGGTAAACATCTGCAAGAAGGGATCGTTGCCGGTGATCATCACCGGTTCGAATTGATCGGACTGAGCGCTCAGCACTTGTTCGAAATCGGGCACATCGTCGCCGGTTGCCGCTGCGTTGCGGCACAGCACGGGCGGGCAGCCTTTCACATCGCCCAGCTTGGGGTAGTTATCCGGGTCGGTGACCACCAGACGGGTACCGGCTCTTTCCAGCCGATATTCAATTGCACCAGAGCCAAAGGCGGTAAACAGCGGTTGATACACGGCACCCAAACGTAAAGTACCGGCAATGACGATCAACAACTCGGGGCCGCGTGGCAACAAGCCCGCGACGCGGTCGCCTTTGCTGACACCGAGAGACTGAAGATAGTTTGCGAAACGCGCGGAAGCCGCCTTAAGCTCGGCGAACGTGAGCGCTCCATCGCCGCCATCGGTTTTCTCGTAGTAGAGCGCAACCTTTTTCGGGTCGGTGGCCCACTTGTCACAAATTTCGTGGCAGACGTTCAAGCCACTATCCAATCGGCCATCCAGGACCTCTGCCTCCAGTGCGGCCGCATCGAAGTTGCTGTACACATCATTGTAGTTCGGAAGACTCATCGTCCTCTCCTATTGTTGTTGTGTTCACGTTCACATGCTTCGTACAGATTTAGCACGACGTACATTTTACGTAAAGGTAAACTTTAGGCTAAAAGAAAAGGGCGAAACAAAGCCGCCCTCCCCGAATTACTCTGGCTGAAACAGCCTCAAGATGCTGGAGAAGTCCAGCTCCCCGTTGCCTTGCCCGGCATGCAACTGGAACAAGTTGCGGGCTAAAGATCCCATGGGAATCGATGCCTGATTCGTGACGGCGTTATCAAACGCCAAGCCCAGATCCTTGGCCATCAGATTCACCAGAAAGCCGCCCTCATAGTTACGGGACGCTGGCACGCCTTCCATTACGCCCGGCCAGGGGTTGTAGACGTTCAAGGCCCAGTTACCACCTGAACTCTGCTTCATTACCTCTGACAATACCGCTGGGTCCAGACCATTTTTGGCTCCCAGAGCCAAGGCCTCGCTGGTGCCCGCCATCAGGATGGCTAACAGCATGTTGTTACAAATCTTGGCCACTTGCCCGGCACCAAATGGCCCGGCGTGGAAGATGTTTTTGCCCATATCTTCGAGAATCGGCTTGGCCTTCTCAAAGGTGTCGGCTTCACCACCGCAGATAAACGTCAAAGTGCCAGCTTTCGCGCCACCCACACCGCCGGAGACGGGCGCATCGATGAACGCCAAGCCTTTGGCCGTTGCTTCTTCGGCGACACTGCGGGCTGTTTCCGGCGCAATGGTTGAGGAATCAATCACCAGCGTGCCTTCGGGCAAGGCTGACAGCAGCCCCTCTTCTCCCAGATAAACGGCTTCTACATGCTTGCCTGCGGGCAACATGGTGATGACGCACTCGGCGCCCTCGGCAGCCGCTTTCCCGCTCTCGGCGCTGCTGGCACCTTCGGAAACCAGAGCCTCAACAGCCGAGGCAGACAAATCAAATACTGTCACCTGATGCCCGGCTTTAACCAGATTGGAGGCCATGGGCGCCCCCATGTTGCCGAGGCCGATAAACGTGATCTTCGCCATAGTGCTTCTCCTTGTTATTGTTGCAGTCCGCCGGTGTATTAGCCGGCGTTCAGGCTGAAAAATTCATCAATCCACTGGCTGTCCATCTCCGCCAATGAGGCGTAGCGCCACCGTGGTTGCATATCTTTATCAATCAACAAGGCCCGAATGCCTTCGGCAAACTCACCCTTTTTCAAACAGTTCTTAGACAATACCAGCTCGTTATCCAACACCTGTTTCAAACCATCCAGCTTGCTTCGGTGGTAGTGCCGCCAGGTCAATGCGAGTGACGTTGGCGAGGCTTTTGCCACAGCCTTGACGGTTTTGCCCAGCCAATCGTCACGGCTGCCGAGTTCCTGCAACTGTGCGACGACTTGCTCTAATGAGCCCGCATCGGTTACTTGCTGGATTTCATCAAAGTGCTTGCGAACCGGAGATTCTGGCAACGCCTCGGCACTTTGTTGCTCAAACTGTTTCAGCACGCCACTGACGACACGATGACCATCATCGTTCTGCCAACTTACGGCCTTCAGTGCGTCAATTACTTGCGCTTTTCGATCCTGGGTAATGAACCGGTCGGCCATGTTCACAAACACCGCATCCGCAGCGTTCATACGTGCGCCGGTCAACCCAAGAAACAGGCCGGTTCGCATGGGCATCCGGTTCAAGAACCAGCCCGCACCAATATCCGGATACAGGCCGATGCTGACTTCTGGCATGGCCAACTTGGAGTTTTCGGTCACCACTCGGTGAGAAGCACCTACCATCAAGCCAATACCGCCGCCCATGACGATGCCGTTGCCCCAACATATGATGGGCTTTGGGAACGTATGAATCAGATAGTCCAGCTCATACTCTTCGGTAAAAAACTGCTCGCCCTCGTTCAGTTTTCCGGATTCGGTCATGCTCCGGTACAGCGAGACAATATCGCCGCCCGCGCAAAAGGCTTTTTCGCCCTCAGCTTCCAGCCAAACAGCTCGAACACTAGGATCTTCAGCCCAACGTTCCAGCTGTGGCGTTAGCAGACGGATCATGTCCATCGACAACGAATTGAGGTTGCGAGGCGTATTTAGCCGAGCCACCGCGATGCGCGCACCGTCACTGGTGTTCCACTCTTCAAATACTATTGGTTGATCGCTCATAACGGCCCCGGTTATTGGTTTTTCCATTCCGGCTTACGCTTTTCCAGAAACGCGTTTACGCCTTCTTTTTGATCTTCGGTGTGGAACAGCTCCACGAACAACTCACGCTCCATGCGCCAGCCGTCACTATGGCTGCGGCCATCGCGAGCACTCATCACCAACTGTTTGCAGCGAGCGATAGACGATGGGCTCTGTTTGCAGGCACCTTCGGCCAGCTTCAGAGCTTTTTCCAGTGATTGGCCAGACGGCACAACTTCTTCAACTAATCCAATTTGCTGCGCTTTTTCTGCTGTCACGCGCTCACCACACAGGATCATGCGCTTGGCCCAACCTTCACCGACCAACCACGGCAGGTTTTGGGTGCCACCGGCACAGGGCAACAGGCCAACACTGGCTTCAGGCAGTGCCATTTGTGCGTGTTCTTCAGCAACACGGATATCGCAGGACAACGCACACTCCAGGCCACCACCCATGGCGTAGCCGTTAATGGCTGCAATGGAAACGCCCCGGAAGCCGGTCAAAGCCGCGAAAGCCTCACCAAAGCGTTGAGCCATTTCATTGGCTCGGGCCCGGTCGCCGTCAGCGAAGGTTTTCAGGTCCGCGCCGGCGGAGAAGAACTTCTCGCCCTGCCCGGTTACCACCAACGCGTATATGTTCTGGTCGTCGTTCAGCTCTGAGATGGTCTTTTTCAGAGCGGCTAATGAATCCACCGTCCAGGTGTTGGCCGGGGGATTGGCAATGGTAAGAATCGCAATATGGTCGCGTTTTTCGAGTTGGATCAGTTCACTCATGATTGAATCCTTTTGTTATCTGTTTGCCCGTTACTGGATGGCTTCGGCCACGCCGTCATCCAGCAACCGGCGAGCAATGATCATGCGCATGATTTCATTAGTGCCTTCCAGAATCTGGTGCACTCGCAAATCTCTGACATACCGCTCCAGAGGGTATTCCCGAATATAACCATACCCACCATGCAACTGCAGCGCCTCATTGGCCACTTCAAAACAGGCGTCAGTGGCGAAGCGTTTGGCCATGGCGCAGTGAAGCGTAGCTTCCGGGTCTTTGCTGTCCAGTTTGAACGCCCCCAGACGCACCATTTGCCGGGCCGCCACCAGATTCGTCGCCATATCCGCCAACTTGAATTGCAGCGCCTGAAAGGCCGCCAATGGCTTGCCGAATTGCTGGCGTTCGTGCAGGTAATTACGGGCTCGGAGAAGCGCTGCCTGAGCCCCACCTAGAGAACAGGTAGCAATATTCAAACGACCACCATCCAACCCTTTCATGGCGATGGCAAAACCGTCGCCTTCTTCGCCCACGCGGTTGCTGGCTGGAATGCGAACGTCTTCGAGTGTGACCATTCGGGTAGGCTGACTGTGCCAACCCATCTTTTCTTCATTCTTGCCGTAAGAGACGCCTTCAGCATCCGCCGGAATCACAAAGGTGGATATGCCTTTCGCACCGCTGTCTGCATCGCCTGTTCGGGCCATCAGCACCAGCACATCGGTGTCTCCGGCCCCGGAGATAAACATCTTGCTGCCGTTGATCACATAGCTATCGCCATCGCGAACTGCTTTGGTTCGCAGGTTTGCCGCGTCCGAACCGGCACCCGGTTCGGTCAGACAGTACGATGCCAGCCACTCTCCGCTCGCCATCTTCGGCACAAACTTTTGCTTAAGCTCGTCATCGGCGAAGCTGGCGACCATCCAGGTAGCCATGTTGTGGATGGTGATGAATGCAGCCGTGGAAGGGCAAGCCATGGCCAGCTCTTCTACAATCACGGAGGTGTCCATTCGGGACAGCCCCATGCCACCGAGGGCTTCCGGGGTGTAAATCCCCATGAAACCCATCTCGCCCGCTTGTTTCATCACCTCTACCGGGAAGGTGTGGTCCACATCCCACTGCCCCGCGAACGGGGCCATGGTTTTCTCGGCAAAGGCCCGAGCGGCCTCGCGAAACGCCAGCTGGTCTTCCGTCAGGTTGAAATCCATAGCTCGACTCCTGGCTGCGCGATTAGCGCAGCTGAATAGAGAAGTTGGCTTCTGACGACGTGGCTTCGCTGTTGAACCAGCGGGAGGTCACGGTTTTGGTTTCAGTATAGAAACGTACCGCCTGCTTTCCGTAGGCGTGCTGATCGCCGTAGAAAGAACCTTTCCAACCGGTGAACGAGAAGAACGGGAGGGGTACCGGGATGGGGATGTTCACACCCACCTGACCAACCTCAATTTCGTGCTGGAAGCGGCGTGCCGCACCACCATGGTTGGTAAAGATAGACGTGCCGTTACCGTAGGGGCTGTTGTTAATCAGCTCAATCGCATCGCCCAGCGAGTCTGCGTTCATGCAGCACAGCACAGGACCGAAGATTTCTTCGTTGTAGATATCCATCTCGGTGGTTACTTCACTGAACAGCGTTGGCCCAACCCAATGGCCATCTGGGAAACCTTCAACGGTGCATCCACGGCCATCCAGCATCAGCTTCGCACCCTGGGCTTCACCCGTGGCGATCAGAGATTCAACCCGCTCTTTGGCTTTGGCACTGATAACCGGGCCGTAGCTGGCGCCGGAATCGTTCCAGGCGCCCGGACGAATCTTGGCCATGGCTTCTTTCAGTTCCGGAATCCACTCTTGGGCTGCGCCCACGAACACCGCAACGGAGATAGCCATGCAACGCTGACCGGCCGCGCCCACAGAGGCACCCACAAGCGCGTTCAATACTTGCTGCTTGTCTGCATCCGGCATGATAACCATATGGTTCTTGGCACCGGCGAAGCTCTGAACCCGCTTCATGTTGCTGGTACCGGTTTCATAGATATAACGACCAACAGGTACAGAGCCTACGAACGAAATGGCTTTGATGGCCGGGTCGTGCAGGAGCGTATCTACCTGTTCTTTGGCACCGTGGACCACCTGCAGAACACCTTTAGGGGCACCGGCTTCTTCAAACAGTTCCGCCAAACGCATGGGCGTGAGGGGGTCTTGCTCGGACGGCTTCAGGATGAAGGTGTTACCGCAGGCGATGGCCATGGGGAACATCCACAGCGGAATCATCGCCGGGAAGTTAAAAGGCGTGATACCGGCACAAACACCCAGCGGCTGAATCCAGGAGTGTGTATCGACTTCGCGGGCCACGTTTTCGACCGTTTCGCCCATCATCATGGAAGCGACGTTCGCGGCGTGCTCAACCACTTCAATACCGCGCCACACATCACCCTTGGCATCATCAAACGTCTTGCCGGTTTCCTGTGACAAGATTTCGGCAATCTCGTCGTGATGTTCTTTCAGCAATGCCTGGTAACGGAGCATCACCCGCGCTCGCTCGGAAATCGGCGTTTCTTTCCAGCTTTTGAACACTTCGCCGGCGTTGTCGATGGCCTGACGCATTTCGTCAGTAGTTGCACAAGGCACCTGAGCGATCACTTCGTTGGTTGCAGGGTTGGTTACATCGATCCAGTTCTGGGTCTGGCTCTGCGCAAATTCACCGGCAATATACTGAGGTACTTTCTTCATGATGCTGTCCCGTGGTTGTTGTTGTCCGGAACGCCTAGGTGGTCGTCTACCAGCCACACCAAGGCGATGATTTACCCACAGACTAGCACGCACCCCAACAATAGGTGATTGACTAAATTTCGCTCTTGATGGATTATTTTTCGATGCCAAGAAAAACAGATCTGTCTCAATCAACACAAACCTCGCAATGGCCGGTGCCCGCGGACAGCGTTCGATACGTTATTCCTGAGCCTATCGTGCGCCTGCTCGCCAGTCATGACCTGACCCGAGAGCTTTACCCCCTTGCTTTTGGCCACTACCGAAAGGCCATCGGGCATCATATGCACCGGGAGCATCACCGCGACAATCTTTTGATCTATTGCACGGATGGAAACGCGTTCCTTAACGTAGAAGGTGTGCCCCACACCGTTGGCTCTGGCGATTTGCTGCTCTTGCCCGCCGGAGCCAGCCACCGGTACACCGCAGACCCGAACAACCCGTGGTCCATTCACTGGGTTCACTACTCCGGCCCCTTAGCGGAAGCATTTCGGCAACACATGGGCTTCACCAACGGCACCTACATTCGCCATTTGGGCCGGCAACCGCGTTTGCTGGTGGATTTCAACGGCTTGTTGTCGGTGCGCCAAACCGGGTTTCGCACCCAAGGCCTGATTCATGCCAGCAACCGATTACGACAACTGCTGGCAGCAGTTCCGATCAATGCTGACGAAACCGGGCAAGCCCGGCAGGCTGAGCTTGAGGTTATTCACAACTACATGCGGGAACACCTTGAAGAACGGCTGACACTGAATGAGTTGGCGGAACTCGCCGGCCTGTCACCCGCACATTTTGCCACCCGCTATCGCGAGCAAACCGGCACTGCTCCCATCCAGCATTTTTTGCACCTGAAGGTGGAACGGGCGTGCGAACTGCTGGACACCACCAGCCAAACGTTTGCGGATATCAGCCGACAGCTGGGTTACGACGATGCCTATTATTTCTCTCGCCTGTTTAAAAAAGTCATGGGGAAATCTCCCAGCGACTATCGCCATACCGCAAGGCATTGAATAGCAGGCGCATCACATTGCAGCTGTGCCCTGATATAGTTGGCGCAGCCTATACCAACCTATAACAAGACGAATCGAACAACCTGTCAGGAGAGATCAATGCAGCCGTTGGATATTCAGGTGGTTGAGCAAGCCATGCACTGGTGCAAGGCCGGCGAAGGTTTCTGGCTGTGCACCGTACTGAGCACCTTTGGCTCATCGCCGCGAGCACCCGGCTCCTGGTTAATCGCAAAAGCCGATGGCGACCATTGCGGCTCGCTTTCCGGCGGCTGTGTCGAGGAAGATTTTCTGGCACGACTAAGTGACGGAGAATTCCGGAACCGCCTGAACCGGGTCCGCTACGGTGCCTCAGATGGCCCGGACAACCCTCGCGTTAGCCTCCCCTGCGGCGGTGTTCTGGATGTGCTGGTGGAACACTGGCCCGCCAATAACCACACTTTCGAACACTTTCAGTCACTACAGAAAGCTTTGGCGGGGGCCGGCGCACTGGTGCGCAATCTGTGCCTGAAAACCGGCGAGGTTGAACTCATACCGGATGACAGTCTGGGCAGCAAAGTGGAAGAAGACCAGAACGAGCAACTAGTGCGCCTGCGCGTGGGCCCGGTGTCACGTCTGGTGATTGCCGGTCTGTCGCCAGTCTCAACCGTGTGCGCCAGCTTTGCCCACAGCCTCGGATTTGAAGTGATTGTGTGTGACCCCCGGCCCGAGGAAGTTCGGCATTTCAATGTACCGGGCGTCACTCTGCGTCAGGAACTGCCATCGGTCTGGATTGCCCGGGAAGGCTGTCACCGCGCGACCGCGGTCGTTGCACTCACCCATGACCCCAAAATAGACGACACAGCTCTCATTGAAGCGGTTAAAACCGACGCGTTCTATATCGGCGTGATGGGTTCACAAAGAACGTCTGAGAAACGCCGGGAGCGCTTGCTGCGCATTGGCGGGCTAACCGAAGCCCAGACCGATCGCATTCACATGCCTATCGGTCTGAATATCGGAAGCAAAACGCCCGCCGAAATTGCCTTATCAGTGATGGCGGACGTTGTTCGGGTGCGCGAGGGGGTTACGGCGCCTGCATTGCATCTAGCTTAGCGGATGGCACAACGGGCAGTACCACGCTCGAAGGCGTTTCGGGCCCGGTGTGCAACGTCATCACGCCCAACAGTGAATTGAGAGCGGTGAGCAGTGGCGGCAGGCCTTGCGCAACGTTGCTGGTGTTCACCGACACTCTTAAGCTTGATCCCGGCGGCACATACGCACTGCTGGCGAAAATTTCGACCGATACCTTACGCACCTCTCCGGGCTCGTATGGCTGAACGTCGTCCAATCGGAAGGTATGCCACGGCTGAATCATTTCTCCGTTGACGAATCGCGAGCGGGTTTCGTCAACCGAGTTAAGCCCTGCGGTCATCAGGCCGTTGGTCACCGGAGTGGTAGTGCCATTTAGGTTAACGATATCTAGTCTCACGGAAACCTGCACGTCTTTCGCGGTGGTTGAAACCCAGAGGTCTGCTTGCATGGGCCCGTTCAGATATAGCCCCTCTTCGCCTGCCGGCAGCTCGTATTTAGCAGCCGCAAGTTCCGCAAGCGAATTGTCTTGAGTGCATGGAAGTGGCAGCATGCCGCCCAATCCAGCCGTCCACTGATCAAGACTGGACGAACACAGCCCGTTTAACAAATGCTGAGCTACGAAAGCTTTCCCAGCATCTTCAGGAGCCTGGGCCCGCAACTGGCCAGCGCCTGCAAAACTTTCCGCAGGGCTCAAGTAGAAGCGTTCTGCCTGCATATCCGGATGCGGCCAGTGGCTGGTGGTGTCGTATTCGTCTAACCCGAGCACATATTGGGTTACATCCGGCTGATTCTCCACATCGGTATCCAGACCCATCACGTATTCGTCAAACCATTGCAGACGCAAGGTGTCCAGTTCCGGCACAGCGTGCTGATTTGCTTCGCCGCCGCCCAAAAACTCAACACCCGCGGCTTCGATGTGGCTCCATGGGCCAATCAACAGCTTGGTGTCAACTCGCCCATTCAACTGCTCAAACCATAGCGGCTCACTACGCTGAAACAAATCGAACAGGCCACCTACGATAAAGGTCGGCACGTTGATTTTATCGACCCCTTCGAGCGGCGAGCGAACCGCCCAAAACTCGCCGTCGTAGGCTGTTTCGGGCTCGCCGGCCAGAGCCTTTACAATCGTGGGCACCTGAAAACCGGCCAAAGCCCCGTACAACCGTTCCGGCAAAGCTTTGAGCGCAGCTTCAGGATCAACCGTCGCCATCTCCGCCGGAATCAGTCCAAAACCTGTCACCATGCCGAGCCACAGCGGGATAAAGGTTGCGTTCACGTTACCACCGGTAAAAACGATGTCCCGATAGCCATCACCGATCGGCACGATGGGGAACGCTGCTTTCACCGCCGGATGGTTGTGTTGGGCGGTCAGCACCGAGGTAATGCCTAGGTAAGAGATACCTTCCAGGCCAATCCGGTCTTGGGCCCAATCCTGATCGACTACCCAGTCCAGCACTTCGAGATAATCCTGCTGCTCACGCTCGTCAAACGCTGCCCAGTTACCACCGGAGTTGCCGGTGCCACGAACGTCTACAACCACATGGGCATAGCCACGCTTGACGAGAAACTCGTTGGCGCCACCAATTTGAGGCACAAACTGCCCGAACGACGTGTTATAGGAAGTTTGCGTAAGCACCACAGGAAACGGCCCGGGCGCCGCTTCGCCTGCGCCATAGCCGGGGACAGTAACTTTCGCAAATAGCTTAGTCCCGTCTGACAGGGTGATCGCTTGATTATCCAAGGCGACCATATGGGTAAACTCCGGTGCCCGCTCATAGGGCTGCCACTGTCGCCCGTCATCGGCGTAGACATCCACGAGGCGCGATTCCGACTGACGGTTGCCTAGCGTCATGCTTTGGCCAATCACTTTTCGAGATTCGAGCGCCTCCGGAGAGGTCTGGTCGCCCGTCTCGGGATCAACAGAAGGCCCGGTGCTGACTGCTGAACCGTCGGAAGAGTCCCCACCACAACCGGAAATCACTACGACAAAAGACAGTACCCAAGGCATTAGACGCTTATATTTATTTATCATTGCCCACTCCCACTCCCTACAAAGGTTAAGCCGGCCACGCAGACACTATTCCGTATTTGTGACAGAGTTCGCTTGACACACCTTATCAGCGCAACGGGATGCAGCATTGGCTCTTTTGACAGCAGGAAACGGTGAAAATAGTTAAAAAGGTAAGGATTCGCGGGGACTAAAGCCCGAAGAACTGACGCAGACACGTCACATCTTCGGGCAAAACTGAGAGGTATGACCGGCCGATTTCCATTACTCCGGCCAGTGCGTTAACTATTTTGCTGGTTTTGGAGGGATGTCAGGTATGCGTCCATTTCCTCGGAACTTCCAAACACAGAAAGATCCGGCATAAGTTTGACCACTTCAAACACCTTCTCCACCCCCGGGTTCATTTCGGTCACCATGAGTTGTCCGTCTCGTGCTTTCATTTGCTTCAGCATTTTGAATACAACTCGCAGCCCTGCTGAACTGATAAAGCTGACACCTGACATGTTCAAGGCCAGATAGGTGACTGATGGATGCACCATGTCATCCAAGGTTGCTTCCAATTCAGGTGCTGTGTCGCTGTCTACTGAACCATCCAGCCTCAGGCCCAATGCTTCATCACTTTTCTGAATCACCGAAATTTCTAACGACATAACAGATTGTCCTTTGAGTCGCGTTTCAAGTTCCATCTGACGATCATGGTATTGATACCATTCTGGTAATTATAGTGAAATTCATCGCTAAGAGCGGTGATCAAATGCAGCCCCATGCCCCCATCGGCTCGCGACCCCAGCGTGTCATCGGCCATTGGTTTTGAATTGGTTGGATCAAAGTGAGGGCCTGGGTATTCTACCACCAAATCCAAGCACTCGATACCGACATCAACCCCTAACACCCAATTCAACTCTGGATTATCCGCGGCCACATACATTTTGAGATTGGCATGAATTTCATCGACAATGACTTTTAAGTCATGCACCAAGGTGTCTGACACATTTTGGCGCTGCGCCTCTTGGGCCACCGCTGCGATCACATTAGTGACCGGCTCTTTGGCATCTACCTGTAGTTTCATAATCCCTGACGGCTCAATATCATTATTGTTATGTCGTCGGACTGCTCCGCCCCAGCCGTATACTCCACCAAACGCTCACGAATATTGGTCAAAAAACACTCTTCGTAACTGCGCGGTTTACCACCAAGACTCAAAAGTTGCTGCTCACCAAATTCCTCGCCTGCAGCATCGAAAGCTTCCGTGACTCCATCGGAGTATAGTACAAGGCTTCCGCCGACGGGAATGTCCAAACGCTCCGTGACCGGCTCGATATTTTCATACAGCCCAAGAGGAGCAACAGTCTTTCCGCTCCACAGGCGAGGCGGCCGGTTACTGAACCGTTGCATCGGCATTGTGTGCCCTGCGTTAATCATCTCTGCTGTGCCGGTTTCCTTATCAACGAGCACCATCACTAGTGTGACAAACATACACGCCTCATTTCCCCGGCAAAGCTCTTGGTTCAACGCTGCGGTAATACTTCTTAAATCTCCGTCTTTATTATGAGCGAGGAAATTCAATAGACTGATGGTCTTGGCCATGAACAGAGCCGCCGGGACACCTTTGTCGGAGACATCCCCCACTGCCGCTAAGAACCGTCCACGGGATAAAGGAATTATCTCATAAAGGTCGCCGCCCACAGCACGGGCAGGTTGCAACCATGATTCGACTCGCCAATTGCGAAGCTCTTTAACATACGAACCATTCCCCGGAACCATCGACATCTGAATGCTTTTGGCAACCGCCAACTCACTCTCGAGTTTCTTTCTTGCCCGGCGCTCGGTATCTGCCGTATCGGCGAGATGCTCAACCAATCGCTGATTGATCAGGCTCGTTTTCATCACCGAGCCGATCACACTCAAGTGTTCAATGGTCGCCTTCTGTACATATTGAAATTTGGATTCAACAACCAAAAAGCCCAGCAGATACCCTTTCAAGGAGTCGCTGTGGAGCGGCACAATTAACAACGGTTTGGTTTTTTTGTGGGCTTTCAGTAAGCCATACAGGTCGTCTTGAGGAGTAACATATTTGGGCTCCTGACCTGGAAACAATTCACTGAACCGTTCCCGCGCTATGGACAGCTGCTCTTGCCCTTCGGCGTGCTCGTCAATGTCAAAGTCTGTGCTGGAAACGGGAACAATCCGATCTCGCTCCGAATCGACTCGCCAAACCTCTATAGAGCCTAATTCGTATTTGGCTTTAATACCTTGAATGACGTTTGTCAGCCCTGCCGAGAACCCCTCCGAAGGGACATTTACGATTGAGACGCCCACCTCGCGGACGTACCGTTCATTCTCCGAGGACGCTTCCAGTTCACGGCGCCATTGTTCTCGCTCAATCGCCAGGCCAACTAGTGAAACAGCAAATGAAAAGTGGCCGATGATGTCGTTGTCTGGCCGTTTCGGCACCCCACTGAACAGTGTTATCACAGCCTTCAGGTCCCCCGACTCTCCCAGTACGGGTTCTGACCACGCAGATGCCACCTTTAATGATCGAAGCACATCGCTATAGCCCTGCCACTGCAAATCGTTGGCCGCAGATTCACAAACCGCGCTTTGACGAGTCTGTGCAGCAGAACCAATTGATGTTGCCCCATAGCGAGCCGATACCGACGGAACTTCGGAACGAAAAGCCGAGGAAAACTCACCGATGCCTTGGGTTATCAGGCTGTCTTTTTGCTCGTCATAGAGTGAAATAACGCAGTGGGTGCCGGGAATCTGGGCTTCAAGCAACTTAGACACCCGTTCGAGAATGCCTTTAAGGGGGCTGCCATCGTTTACGCTGAACAGGGCCCGTTGGCGCAAGTTGTCGGCAATACTTTGCAACTTCCTGTGGTGGATGTTTACGCCCGAAAAGATCATGGCCGGCTCCCCGGCAAAGACTGTGAGTGTTATCTCACAGTCCATCCACACACTCTGGTCAGGACCCGCTGAAAAAAGCCATTCTCTGCGCTCAACACCGAGGTCCCGTGCGCGCGATAGAAAATCTTCAAAGTCCAGCAAACTGTTGGGAGCCGGTAACCAGGCATCGGGCTGGCTAAACACCCTGTCCATCAGCTCTTGCTCGCTGCTACAACCGAAAAGCTCTAACGCTTGCCGATTAGCAAACAACAGCTTCGGCCATTGCCGCTCAAAAATCAGGATAACGTCGGGCAGCTTATTTAACAGTGCACGGCTGTCTTCGAGGGAAGAGTTATATTGGCGGCGAAATTCCTGAAGCCGGGAAGCTAACGATTGATATCGTTCCGCTTCCCTTTTTCGAAAACGTAAATGCACCAGAAGCACTAGAGCTGCTATGGCTAACGTCAAACCCAATAACGGCAACACAAGTCCTTCTGGGAGCATTACTTTTATTCCATTAGTTCGAGGTGCTCTAGCGTTTCAATCGTAATTGCACCAGAGGCCAATCCGTTTTCCCGCTGGTAAAGCGTGATTGCATCCAGCGTTGCCGGCCCTAGAAGGCCATCGTGCACGCCGGGTGCATAACCCAAACTCGCCAATCGCTGCTGCATTTTCAGCACCATTTCGCTGGTTAAATTGCGATCACACACAGCCTGTCTGGCGACAATCTTGGGCTTTCCTTCGTAACGCTTCACATTCATCGATAAGACTTCTGCCGGCACTTCTTGCTGGACGGTTTCCGCAGGTTTAACTAATTCAGCAACTTCGAGTGCATCGATTTCGTCTTGCATGGTGACCGGAATGACTTCTGCTGGCTCATCAACCACCCAACGGGTCACGGTTTTATACTCAGCCGGGATCACTTCTGTCCGGGTTGTTTCAGGCTTCACCAACTTGGTTACCGTGACGGTTTTTGTTTTGGCGGGAATTTCCTTAGCGCAGAAACCGAAGGCAGAAGACGCTCTGGCATAGGCGGCGGCGCCGGAAGTACGGCACGGTTCCAGCTCAGTGCGGGCTTCTTCCAGCACTACTTCTTCTTCAACGTCTTCGTAGACAGCAGGCTCTACCACCAAGCGTGTGGTTTCCGGTTTGATTTCGACCTTTTCCACCACTTCTTTATAGGTGGCCGGTTTAACACGATAGGTTTTGGTGCCCTGCTTGGTCACGACCTTTTTCAACCCACGGCGGAATTCAGCCGGGGTTACTTCTAACCGCACCTCAGAGTCTCTAACCTTAACTTCGAGATTGTCTTCCACAGAACGAGGATGGATTTGCGCGTAGACCCAGCACTGGCCAGGCTGAATATCCATGACCGGCTCGCCAATCATCCGCTCGCCTTCCGCTTCAGGTGCGGAGCCAGACGCCGAGACGCGTTCAGTCGCAGGCCTGTTTTCAGGTACCTGGCTTTCAGCGCTGACCCTAGGCTCTGCAGCGGCCTCCTCAGGCTGGTTACGCGGAGCTTTCACAGGTGTTTCGGCCTGCGTGTCTGGCGTTTTAACAACCTTAGGCTCCACAGTTCTTCGAGGGTCCACCTCATAAGCGTAGATACCACTAACGCTCTGTTCCTCGGTTTGGGGATCTAATGCACACCCTGCAACGGTGATAGCCAATACGGGTAACCAATAAGATTTACGTAACACGCGCCTGCCTTTGTTCATCGTTTGTAATGTATTTGCTACTTTGAGCAGCACATAAATCGTCAGAATTGACCAATATATCAGTTTATAAGCTCTACATTTTCAATCAACTGGGTACTAAGCTGATCTGCTCCATTCATGGTGATTTCCAAACCAGAAAGATCCACTCCCAGCATCATCAAAAGTGGTGACACAACGCCTTGAAGCAAAACGGTAGTCACGAGATTCACTAACACTTCTACAAGAGGGACGAGCAAATCAATAAGTGGTTTCAAAATACTCAGTAAACTGGGCTCACCACAATCCAAAGCCAAGTTTTCAATACTCAAGTCCAACCCCTGGATCCAAGTTGGCTGATTGCTCTTCAATGTATGCGCGCATTGGCCGTCCGGGCAATAAAGCGGAACACCCGTTAGTGAATGAACTTGTTCTGCAATCGGTATGCTCACCCCGAGATCTGCATCCACACACAAATTTAGTAGCGGCTGCGTAAATAACGCGAGTTTTAAAAGCGTGGCATGTATGGGCTCTCTCGCCACGCCCCCGTCGGACCGAACGGTACCTGTTTCAATACTCGCCACCGAGGGGTGTGCCACTACCTCGATGTCAATGTCGTTATTGGTGCCGCGTGCGCAGCTCGCTCCGACAAATTCGGCACTCCCGCCGCCTACTTGAACCACAAGCGGTACCCGAATGCTGTCTAGCAATTCCACCTTGACCAACCCCAAAGTGAGTCCGGTTATTAAATCACCAATAAACCCAATGGAAAGCTCCAGATCAACAAGCGCCTCCAAAGAAACGTCCGACGAATGAATTTCTGTGATCCATTCGTTGTCCTCTCCTTGTCTAGCTGGGCCAATCACCACGGGAGCAGGGTTATCGACGCCCAACTTCAGTGCAAGTTGAAGATCACCCAGCAGAGCATTATTAAGAAGAGGCTTTAACACTGGAACGGTGTCAGTATCAATATCCAACCCGACCAGCCCTGTACCAGATGCCTTGCCGAGCTGATGTGCGCTGTTCATGACAACACTGATGATGAAGTCGTAAAGCGGGAACTCCGCACTGCGAGCAGCTTCTTTATCTCCCTTCACATCGAGTACCGATGAAAGCTCAAGCCCGCCAAGTCCGACAGCACCCGTCAAATCATCCACAAGTGCGCCGACCGGAGTTGTCACTCCACCCGCGACATCAACAACGGCGTCTAGCACCTCAATTAAAGGACGATCAAGCAGAGCGGTTACATTGTTAACACCGAGATTGGTCAGCAAGTCACCAACACCGAGCAACGTGGATTCCAGACTGCTCAAACTCGTTGGATCTAGGACATAGTTACTCTGCCCGAGAATGCCGCCGATAAGGTTGCCCAATAGGCCGTTGGTCACTTTAATAGTAGAGCTGTTAGCACTTAACGTTGCGTACAACTCTTTTCGTGCTGCGGCGTTCACAGAGAGCTCAACCGGCTCAAAGAAGGCTTCCGGGAGCAACCATGACACTCGTTCTTTTCGAGTGTAGCGAACAACGGCTGCGTTACTCTGATTGGCAGGCGTCTCTTTGAAACGGAGTTCACTATTATCAGCTTCACCCGGTTCAAGCACGCCTACAATTAATTCCAAGTCACTGCTATCGCCATCAAACCCCGCTTGCTTCGCTGCCGACAGCGCGCGCGAACGCATTAGGCTCGCATCGCCTACACCGCATGCCATCGCTTCGTCGGCAGCCGCTGTTGCTGCGGCATTCACCACCGATTGCATGTCGCTTTTAACACTGTAAAGCCGCGTTGCGTCCATTGCCAAAGTTGCTACTACAGCAATAACAACCAGCAAAAAGGGCATCAAAAAAATCAAAACGCCCCTTTGGCGCTTGACGTTATTCACCGCTAGAAGTCTCTCCAACACGATCGGGCATGGGCTTATCAAAAGACTCCGCTAAGCGCTTCTGTGTTTTCGCGTAGAGAGCCATGCTCAGTTCACCACCCGCCGGTTTTTGCTCCGCTTGTTTATCGAAAACTTTTCTGACATCGGTTCGGTTATCCGATTCGAAATGGACTCCAGACAATCCAAGCTCGGCACCGGGCTCGGTTGCTAAAGCGCTAGACGTTACTAACACCATAGTTGCCAACACGCTGGCCTTGAATTTCATCAGACACCTCCAGCAAATCGTTCAGAAAACTTGATACCCGCTGACACAACCCCATTGCTTAGCCCCAACTCTCGCTGCAGCTTCGCGACAGCTTCCTCACCACCATGCAGGTAATAGGCGGCAACCATGTTCCTGCCCATGCTCTCTTTCTTACCGGACAGTTCATAAGCGGTGCGCAGTTCGAAAGCCGCCTGGCCGAAAAATCCGCCTTGCATCAGCACCACACCAAAGTCATTTCTCATGTCTGCAGATGCGGGCTCTTTTGCTTTCGCCGTTCCGAGAGCTTTAAGGCCTTCTTCAATCTTGCCGCCTTTTACGTATACGATTCCCAAACCGTGGTACGCTTGAGCACTGTCGCAAGTTGCTGCAATCTGCTGATAGACTTCTTCGGAATAGTCCAGCTGTTCCACTTTCGCGAGAAGCTGAGCCCACCGCAGCCAATGGTGCTGTGTTTGAAACGATAACGCTTCCAACCGCGCCAACGCCGCGTAGTTTTCTGACGCGTTCATCATCGAATCGATTGCATCTAGCTCTACGCGATGTTCTGGTGACATATTTGTGGAGCAATTAACCTGCAAGTGACTGCCAGGCGCCCGCGACTCCTTCTCAGTTTCAGAGTCTTGTAGCGGCGGAAGAGCACAACCCGCGACCAGTGCTGCCGTAAAAAATGCTGTCGAAACCAGGCCGGCCTGCTTGAACTTCATCTATTGCTCCTTAAATCCAATACGCTAACGTTCAAATTTCTTTTAGGCCTTATGAAACACTACCGCTGGAGCGCATCCATAATCGATAGCACAGCAGGCCCGCCAATCAATATAAATAGAGAGGGCAGCATAAACACCATCATAATAATGGTCATGCGGGCGGCCACTTTATTCGTTTCTTCTTTAAGCTTGCTGCGTTCTTCATGATGAGCTTCTGCAACAATTTGCTCTAATGCTCCTGACACCCCTGCCCCAAGCGTACCTGCCTGTTTCATCAGCGTGACATAACTTCTCAGGACAGTAAGGTTTCGGTTTCGACCAAGCTCATCAAGCGCTCGACTC
>Ga0208300_100496_pt1 | contig 27081 bp, 26 predicted proteins | sample 23_taG_FD_184096 | JGI IMG/M metagenome (GOLD analysis project Ga0208300, IMG submission 184096) | Marine viral communities from Cariaco Basin, Caribbean Sea - 23_WHOI_OMZ (SPAdes) (version 2) | ecosystem: Environmental > Aquatic > Marine > Oceanic | place: Caribbean Sea: Cariaco Basin...
CGGGACATCGAAACGCGCATCGCCGACGACGGCGCGGGCGGCGTTACCGTCACCGGCCGGAAAACCTGGACCACCCTGGGCTCCGCCTGCACCGGCCTGCTGGTGGTGGGGCGCGTGGACGGCGGCGGCGAGACCGACCTCCCGGCGCTCAAGATCGCCCGCGTCGGCACCCACACCCAGGGCGTCAGCCTGGTGGAAAAGCCGCCGCTGGAGTTCGTTCCCGAAGTCCCCCATGTGGCCGCCGTGTTCGACGGCGCCAAGGCCGAAGCATTGATGCCCGGTGACGGCTACAGCGACTTCGTGAAGCCGTTCCGTACCGTGGAGGACACCTTCATCGCCCTGGCGGTGCAGGCCTGGCTGGTGCGGGAAGGCCGCGCCCGGGGCTGGCCCCGGTCTTTTCTGGAAAGTCTCATCGCCAGCCTGACCGGGCTCGCCGCCGTGGCGGCGCAACCCGCCGGTGCGCCGTCCACCCATATCGCGCTGGCCGGCGCCCTGGCGCGCACCAACGACCTTTACCAGCAAGCGGACGCGCTCTGGGCCGATGAGCGGGACGCCGCCGCCGAACGCTGGCGGCGCGACCGCCCGCTGTTCCAGGTCGCCGGCAAGCCGCGCGCCATGCGCGCGCAGCGTGCCTGGGAGACAGTTGAGTTGAATTAAGGCCGGACGAGGCGAAGTCCATGGTTATAAGCCTCGCCGCGCCGGGGATCGGGCGGGGCTTAGCTGGGGTCCGGCTCCTTGCGAAGTGCGTCCTTAACCATTTCCTGACGTATCCGGCCGATGGCTTGCATCGGATTCAGACCCTTGGGGCACACCCAAGTGCAGTTCCCAATACTACGACAACGAAAGAGGCTGTAAGGATCTTTCAACAAGGCCAGACGTTCGGGCGAGCCATCGTCGCGCGAGTCGGCGATAAACCGGTATGCTTGGAGCAGAGCGGCCGGGCCCAGGTACTCAACCGGGTTCCACCACCAGGACGGGCACTGAGAGGTGCAACAGGCGCACAGAATGCATTCATAAAGCCCGTCAAGTCTGGCCCTCTCACTAGGGCTTTGCAGTCGCTCTTTACCCGGCGCCGGTTCTCGATTGATTAACCACGGTTTCGTTCTCTCGTATTGCTCAAAGAACAAACTCTGGTCCACGACCAGGTCCCGAATCACCGGCATTCCCGGCAACGGGCGAATAGTTAGGTCTCCGCTTTTCCCCAGCACCTCCTTCACTGGCGTCACACAGGCTAGGCGATTTTTGCCATTGATATTCATACCGTCAGAGCCGCACACGCCCTCTCGACAAGAGCGTCGGTAGGCCAGAGTGGGGTCCTGCTCATGCAGATACTCAAGGGCATCCAAAACCATACGGCTATGAAACTGGTCGGGAAGATCAACGCGGTCCATATGCGGATGCGTGTCCTGGTCAGGGAGATAACGATAAAGATGAACCTGAATCATGAGGCGCCCTCCAATTTAGCTCCTTGCGATGGAATCAGGGGATACCGTGGTCGCGCACTGTGTCCGGCTGTTATGAGTGGTTTTCGCATCAACCCGGTTTGCCGTCGGCGCGAGGAGCCATCAGTATCGGTCCGTAGACCATCAGGAATATCAACCAGGCGGTACTCCAGGCAAGCGATGCCACCCATAGGCCGGACATCAGCGGTAGCCAGCCTAGTGAGACCAGGACGCGTGCCATGCCAGCGGCCAGAATTAGCCCGTAGGCCCAAAGGCCGCCGGGACGCAGGCGAAGCGGTCGGCCGGTGTGCCCGACGGCCACTCGGGTCATTACCGCCAGAATCATGGTGCCCATGGCGCCGGCGCCGAGCGCATGAAGCCAGGCGCTATCGGGCACCAGCGAGAACGCCGCCAGGCTTCGCAGCAAAAAGCCAATCGCCACCCAAAGGTGGCCAGCATGGAGGAGCCACAACAGCGGCTCGCGGGCGGTTCGCCAGCCGGACCAGCTCACCAGCCGGGCTAGCACCAGCAACGCCGCCAATAGGGCCACCGTGCCGGTCAGCGCCGGAACCTTCCAGGCCCCTGCCTCCAGCACAACCAGCACCAAGGTGGCCACCAGGCCAGCGCGATCCAGCCACGGGCGGCTCACAACGCTCTCAGGATCGAGGCCTTGCATCCGTAGCCAGTTCGCGGTGAACGTCGGTGTAATCCGGCCGCCAATCACCAGGATCAATAATGCGGTCAGTAGAACCAGCGCGTGCAGGAAGCGTGCGTCTCCGGTCCAGTGAAACAGCAGATCCAACCCCCAGAGCATCATCAATACCAGCAGCAACACCACCTGGCGGCGCTGGCGTGCGTGCCAGGCACGTAACCCCAAGCTCAGCGCCACCACAGGCAAGAAGGCGAGATCCAATAGTGCGGCGAGCAGGGGGAAGTCGGCGCCGAGCGCCATGCCCAGCCGTCCTGCGAGCCACAACAACCACAGGCCTAACAGACGCCGGCCCGACAGGGGCGGCGTCCCGGTCCAGTTGCATATCGCGGTGAGTAAGAAACCAGCTACCGCAGCGTTTGCAAAGCCGGCCAGCATTTCATGCTGATGCCAGGACACCGGTTCGAGCGCCAAGCCCAGCCATCCGTGGGTCCAGACCCACAGCCACGATGGAATCAGGATGGCACCCACCAGGGCGGAAGAAATAAAGAAAAGCCGAAACGGGAATCGCAGCAAAGGAAAATCTGGAAGAGGCCGGTTTCCGGCGTGATCTTGATCCATGGCAAGACTCCAGCGGATTAAAGGGAAAAGGGGGTTTGCGGCATGCCAAATAATAGGTATACGATATACCTATTATAGAGGGTACTACCAGGAAATAAAAAAGCGCTGCCCTGAAGCTGTTGGGTACGCGCGGCCAAAACGCCACAGAGAGTGATAATTATGAAGTTTGCCCCCTTACTCCTATTCACCGCGCTGTTTGCTGTCCTGTCGGCTCCCTTGCTCGCGGCGAGCACGGATTCCGAATACATGGCGGACATGACCTTCACCCTGCGTACTGCGGTAGCTGAGGGTAAATTGGTCTATATCGGCCAGGGCGGCGAAATCGATGGCCAGGTTAATCCGACCTTAAGGGTGCCGGAAGACACCCTTGTTCAGATCAACATGATTAACGGCGACGGGGCGCTTCACGATGTCGTCGCGGAAGCCTTCGAGGCGCGCTCCGATCGTGTCAGCGGCGAGGGTTCAAGTTCCGTGCTGATCTTTCGTACCGGTAAGGCCGGCGAGTTTTTCTACTGGTGCTCGGTACCGGGGCATCGTGCAGCAGGCATGGAAGGCCGCATTCTGGTCGGCGAACCGGGGGCGGAGGCGCGTGCCAGCATAGAAAGCGATGATTTGAGCCATTCGCCCATGGACCTGCCGCCGGCCATAGGGTCCCGTTCCGCCCAGAACGTTAGTGTAAGTCTTAAAACCACGGAAAAGGTGGGTCATTTGGCGGATGGGACGCGCTACAAGTTCTGGACGTTCAATGATCAGATACCAGGACCCTTCGTGAGGGTTCGGCAGGGCGACCGGGTCACTGTCGAGCTTCATAATGACAAGGCATCCACCATGATTCACTCCGTGGATTTCCATGCCGTCACTGGTCCGGGAGGTGGCGCCGAGGTGACTCAGGTGGCCCCGGGCAAAACTGAAAGCTTTGCTTTCCTGGCGCTGAAACCGGGCCTCTATGTTTACCACTGCGCCACGCCCATGGTTGCGCACCATATCACCAATGGTATGTATGGGCTGATCCTGGTGGAGCCGCCCGGCGGGTTGCCAAAGGTGGATAAAGAATTCTACGTGATGCAGGGAGAACTCTATACCACGGAACCACACGGTCAGCGGGGGGAATTGTCATTTTCCCTGGATAAGATGCTCGACGAACAGCCTGAATACTACGTTTTTAACGGCGCGACCGACGCCCTTACCAAGACCCATCGCATGGAGGCGAAGGTCGGAGAGACGGTGCGTATTTTCTTCGGTGTGGGTGGCCCCAATGCCACCTCTTCTTTCCATGTTATCGGTGAAATATTCGACCGCGTTTATCATGAGGGAAGCTTGAGTGGTGAGCCCTTGAAGGATGTGCAGACCACCTCCGTCGCGCCAGGTGGCACCACTATGGTGGAGTTCCAAGTGGACTATCCCGGCCGTTACTTGCTTGTCGATCATGCGCTGTCACGGATGGAGCGCGGTCTGGTAGGCTTCCTTGATGTTAGTGGCGAACCGGATCACGACATCTTTGAGCCCCATGAGTAAACCGCTCGAATCAACAAAGGGAAGCCACCGGAATGCCCATGTCACAAACCACCGAAACCTATGACGATCAGATTGTACGTCTTTTCCTGCTGGCGGCCGTTGTTTGGGGCGCCATAGGGATGTCCGTCGGGGTGTTCGCCGCGGCACAGCTGTACTGGCCGTCATTGAACTTCGGCGTGCCTTGGTTGACGTTCAGCCGTATCCGGCCTGACCACACCTTTGGCGTTATTTTCGCGTTCGGCGGCTCCGCGCTCATTGGTACCTGCTATTACATTGTGCAACGGACCGGCCATACACGTCTGGCCCTCGGGCGACTGGCCCGATTTACCTTTTGGGGGTGGCAGACAGCCTGTGTGCTGGCGATGGTCACGATGCCGTTAGGATTGACACAGAGTAAGGAGTACGCTGAGCCGGAGTGGTGGATTGATATTTTAATCGCGGTAACTTGGGTGTCGTTCGGGGTCGTTTTCTTTGCCACGTTGGCCCGCCGCCGCGTTCAGCACATTTATGTAGCGAACTGGTACTACGGTGCTTTTATCATCGCCGTGGGTCTGCTGCATATCGTCAATAACATGGTGATTCCGGTTTCACTGACCAAGTCCTATCCGATCTATTCGGGAGCGGTCGATGCCATGGTGCAATGGTGGTACGGCCACAACGCTGTAGCGTTCTTCCTGACCGCCGGGTTCCTTGGCATGATGTATTATTTCGTGCCGCGTCAGGCCCGCCAGCCGCTTTGGAGCTATCGGTTTTCGATCGTCAATTTCTGGGCCCTGATTTCGGTTTACATGTGGGCCGGCTCGCATCACCTGATTTATACCGCGCTGCCGGATTGGGTGCAGTCCGTAGGGGTGGCGTTTTCTCTGGTGCTACTGATGCCCAGTTGGGGTTCGGCCGCCAACGGACTGCTGACATTCAATGGTTCCTGGCACCGTCTGAAAACGGATCCGGCCGCCAAATTCATGGTGCTTTCGCTGGTTTTCTACGCCGCCGCCACATTTGAGGGCTCGATGATGGCGCTCAAGTCCGTGAACAGCCTGTCCCACTACACGGACTGGACCGTGGCGCACGTCCATTCCGGTTCCCTGGGCTGGGTGGCGATGATCACCATTGGTTCCTTATACGCGATGGCGCCGCGAGCGCTGGGCAAGCCAATGTATTCCAGGACTGCGATGGAGGTACACTTCTGGCTGCATGTGGCGGGAACGCTTATCTATATCGGCGGCATGTGGGCCGCTGGCGTGATGGAAGGCGTGATGTGGCGCGAGACACTGGCGAACGGTTCTCTGGCCTACTCCTTCATGGAAAGCCTGATGGCGATCAAGCCTCTTTACGTGGTGCGCTGGCTCGGTGGCCTGTTCACTCTCGCTGGCATGGGGCTGATGTTGTGGAATCTTTGGCACACCGCTGATGATGCCAGGGCGCACTTAATTAAACCGATACCCGTTCCAATCCCGGAACCTACGCATGATCAGACCCCCCAACCCTTGACCGCTGCCAGTGGGGGTGCGTCATGAAATTTCCGATTCGCTATCGTCATTTTGAGAAGATTGAAAAGCATGCTTGGTTGTTGGGCATTCTAACCGCCTTCATGGTCTCGCTCGGCGGGTTGGCGGAGATTACCCCTCTGTTCATGGAGGCGCACAGGGTCCAGCCCGCCGACAACATTAAGCCCTACGGACCGTTGCGCTTGGCTGGCCGTGACATCTATGTACGCGAGGGTTGTCATGTCTGCCATTCACAGATGATCCGCAAACTGCAGTTCGAGACTCAACGGTATGGGCCTTATTCCGTGGCGTCGGAGTCGGTATACGACCGGCCGTTCCAATGGGGTTCCAAGCGTACCGGGCCTGACTTGGCGAGGGTTGGTGGTAAGTACACCGACGCTTGGCAGCGCGAACATCTCATTGCACCACGCTCCTTGGTACCGGAATCCAATATGCCCGCCTATCCCTGGCTAGCCGAGGCTACTATCGATCCGGCGGATATACAGGCGCGTATGAGGGCCCTACGGGCTCTTGGTGATCCGTATAGCAGTGAGTCGATCGCCGAGGCCCCGGAGGCTCTCAAAAACAAGACGGAATTGGATGCCCTGGTGGCCTACCTGCAAGGCCTGGGACGTAACCGTCCGTCACCCGACGCCTTGAAAGGGGATGCCGTGCCATGAATCCAATATGGGGACACGCCATCGGCGTCATGATTGTTGTGTTGATGTCGGTGTTTATCGGTATCTGGATATGGGTCTGGCGCGACCGGCACAAGCCCGTCTTTCGTCGCATGGCTGACTTACCCATGGAAGATCCGGTGGACGCCGACCCGGCACGTTCAGGAACATTCCCGAAAACCGACAAGGGGGATTAATCATCATGAGTCTTCACTGGTCGCTTTGGATCATGTTCCTGGTGGTGCTGAATCTGGGTATAACGCTGTTTCTGTTTCTCTGGGGTACCCGGGTGTCTATCCCCACTCGTGAGGATGGCACCACCGGGCACGTATGGGCCCATGGCACTCTTCGCGAGGGGGTGCGTCAATTGCCTCGCTGGTGGTACCTGATGTCGGCAGGCACTTTTATCGTCGGTATTGGCTACCTGGTGCTCTATCCCGGGTTTGGTGCCTATGATGGTCTGCTGGACTGGAGCTCTCGGGGTCAGCTGGAACGAGCGGAGGAGCGCAACCAGGCGCTGTTGGCCCCGTTACTGGAGAAAGCCCGGAACGGCGCCCCGTCAGACCTGGCGGCCGACGCCGAGGCGGTTCGCTTGGGCGGGCGCCTTTTCCAGGACAACTGCGCGGCTTGCCATGGTAGGGATGCACGCGGCAATACCACTATCGGCGCCCCCGATTTGCTTGACGACGCCTGGGTTTATGGCGGCGACGAGAAAGCCATTCTGGCTAGTATTCGGACGGGTCGAGAAGGGGTGATGCCGGGCTGGGAGTTTCTCGGCTACGGACGCGTGAAAAATCTGGCCCACTATGTGAGCAGCTTGTCGGGGGCGCCCCACCGTCCGACAGCCGCTGAAGTTGGAAAAAAGCGGTTCGACGCCTGTGCCGGCTGTCATGGGCCTGATGGTTCCGGCAACCCGGCCATCGGCGCACCGGATCTTAGTGATGATGCCTGGCTTTATGGGGGCGAACTTGACCAGATCATGACATCGATTAGTCAGGGGCGGCATGGACAAATGCCGGCATGGAAAGGTCGCCTGGATGAGGCGGAAATACGACTAGTTGCCGCCTGGATGCTGGCAAATGGAAAATAGCTCCGGCGCTGAAACGCCCTGGTACCGGGTGCCTCTGTTGTGGCTTGGTCTCATTATCTTATTGGCCAGCCTGGCGGGAAGCGTGCATCTGATCGTGGTGAGCCAGGCCTATCAAACTCCTGGGGACGTCACTGGCGAAAGCCAATCGTTTCGGGGGGTGCCGTTAACCCGCGAACAGCAGAGGTCCGAAGAGAGCACCGAGGAGAGGCCACGATGACCGCGCCCTGCCACCACTGTGGCGCACCAACGGCTGATGTACCTTTGACCGCCACGCTGGAAGGCGCACCGCGGCCGGTATGCTCGAGCGCCTGTCAGGGCACGGCGGAGTGGATCGATGCACAAGGCCTGAGCGATTATTACCGGCTGCGTCGTGGTCCCTCCCATAAGCCCGACGCGGAATCCGATGCCGGCGCCCAGGTTTGGCGGGATCCGCGCTTGGCGCGCCATGTGTTGCGTCCGCTTTCGGGCAAACGCAGCGAAGTGTGCCTGTTAGTCGATGGGGTTCGTTGTGGTGGGTGCGCTTGGCTGATTGAGCGGACCTTAATGGGGCTTCCGGGCGTGCACAGGGTACAGGTCAACGCGATGACCCGGCGCACTCGCATTATCTTCGATCCGCATCAGACGCCACTGTCGAGTCTGCTGGAAGCCCTCACTGGTGCCGGCTATCAACCTCGCCCGTTGGACGCGCGGGCCCTCGACGATGCGCGCCGCGACGAATCCAAACAATTGCTAAAACGTTTGTTGGTAGCTGGGTTTGGCATGATGCAGGCGATGATGTTCGCCCTGGTCCTCTATCTTGGGCCCGACAATGAGATCCAGGGGGCGACACTGGAACTGTTCCGCTGGCTGGGTTTCCTGGTAGCGTCGCCGGTGGTGCTGTATTCGGCACGCCCCTTTTTCGCCGGCGCCTTGCAAGCCTGGCGCGCCCGCCACCTCAACATGGACGTACCGATCGCACTGGCGATCGCGGTGATCTACGGCGCTAGCTTTTTTCAATGTCTGACCGGTGGCACGGAGGTTTACTTTGACTCCGTGGCCATGCTCGTTTTCTTCTTGCTCACTGGGCGCTACTTGGAAATGCGCGCACGGCACCGCGCTCTAGACCACACCGATGCGTTGGCGCGGTTAACTCCGAGTTGGGCCGAAAAGCTTGATAGTGACGACCAACCTCACCGCGTAGCACTGAGCGAACTGGTCTCCGGAGACCGGGTCCGGGTGCGCGACGGTGGATCGATACCGGCTGACGGCCTGCTGCTGGACAGCCGTGCAAGGGTCGATGAGTCGTTGCTTTCAGGCGAATCCAGGCCGGTGGAGAAGTGTGCCGGTGACCGGGTGATTGCCGGCAGCGTGGTTCAAGGCCAAGCGATCACCCTTCAGGTAACACACTGCGGCGAGGACACCTTCTTGGCCAACCTGGCTGGGCTTGCCACCCGCGCTCAAACCGAGCGCCCCCGGCTGGCCCGTGCCGGCGAAAAGACCGCATCCCGATTCGTGCTGCGCGTATTGGGGCTGACGGCCCTGACGGCGCTGGTGTGGGCGATTGTGGATCCTAGCCGCCTACTGGACGCCTGTCTGGCGGTGCTGGTGGTTTCCTGCCCCTGCGCCTTCGCGCTCGCCGTTCCCGCTGCTATCACGCGCAGCCTCTCAGTCTTGGCGCGTCAGGGCGTATTAGTGCTGCGCCCCGACGGGTTGGAAATACTGGCGGGGGTCGATCGGGTTGTTTTTGATAAAACCGGCACGCTTACCGAGCCATCTATCGCCGTGACCGCCCTCGATGATTCGATTGATATGGATACCGCCCTCCAATGGGCGGCCAGTCTTTCCGATACCAGTGAGCACCCGCTGTCACGGGCATTGGCCAACAGCAACGACCGGGCGCTGTTGCCCGCGCATCATGCTCGGGTGCTACCTGGTTTGGGTATCACCGGTACCGTCGCGGGCAGGGCATTACGCCTTGGACGGGGAGACTTCGCCACTGGCGGTGGCGAAGGCGAGGACGACCTTCTCCTCGCCGACAACGAAGGTGTGCTTGCGCGCTTCCAGGTTCATGAAAGGATCCGTGCTGACGCCGGTGATTTGATAGATCAGCTGACGGCATGGGGCATTGAGAGTGAGATACTGAGCGGCGACGCCCGGGCGCGGGTCGCCGAGGTCGCATCGCAGCTGGGGGTGGCCGCCTGGCGGGGGCGCTGCATGCCCACCGACAAGCTGGCTCGCATCGGCGAACTGCGCCAGGCCGGTCATCGCGTGCTGGTGGTCGGGGACGGTAGCAACGATGCCCCGGTACTGGCGGGCGCTGATGTTTCCGTCGCGCTCTCCTCCGGCAGTGACCTGGCCCAGGCGCAGGCGGACATCGTCCTGTGTTCCGGTCGCTTGAGCGCCATTGCCGAGTGTCGCACAGTGGCCCGCACCACGCTGCGAGTGCTGGCCCAGAATCAACGGTGGGCGCTTAGCTATAACCTTTGTGCCATGCCACTGGCGGCGATGGGCTGGGTGCCGCCCTGGCTGGCGGCCATCGGCATGTCCACCAGTTCCCTGGTGGTGGTTCTCAATGCGCTGCGTATTGACCGTAAGCGGAGTCACGCGGGCTCCATTCAGGAAGTGCAGGAAGGCGCTCGGTTATGAATATTATCCTCGTCATGATTCCTCTGTCCCTGCTGATTCTGGCAGGTGCTGTGGCGATGTTTTTCTGGGCAGTGAATCACGATCAATTCGAGGATATGGAGAGCCCGGGTCTTTTGCCTTTGGCCGACGACCCGGAAGAGGTTAGTGCGGAGAGGATTGAACATAGCGCCGGGCCAGGGCGGCGCCCACCAGAATCTGGATCTGGTTGTAGCAGATGATCGGCAGAATGATCATGCCGAACCCGGGATGGCCGGCGAATAGGACCTTGGCCATCGGCAGTCCCGACGCCAGGCTCTTTTTCGAGCCACAAAAGACCGCGGCGATTTCATCGGCCCGGTTAAAGCCGGCGCGCCGCGACAGCCAGGTGGTGAGCGCCAGCAGTATCACCAGCAACAGCAGACACAGCGCCACGGCCAGCACGATGGCCGTCACCGGCAGTTGCTGCCACAGACCGCTTGCCACCGATTGGGAGAACGCCGCATAGACGATCAGCAGAATAACGCCCTGGTCGTAGCGGGCGGAAAAGCCGGGGTGCCGGTCCAGCCAGGGGCCGAGCCAGTGTCGCAGCCCATGGCCGACGGCAGTACGCCCAGGTAAAGAAACCCCAGGGCCAGGTCCTCGGGGATCCAGCGCGGCGCCAGCCCGTCGATCGGCAGGACCAGGAGCGGAAACAGCAGAAACGTCAGCGCGGCGATAAACAGATGCAGGCGCCAATGCGTGGCGCCGGCGCGGATCTGGTCCCGCGACAGGGCTGCGCCGTGGATAAAGAACAGCACCGCCACCGCGAGGGTGCCGAGCAGCCCCAGCCACTCCGCTGCCGTGCCTTGCGCGGGGCGTAGCGACGCGGCCGCGATGGCCGCCAGAAGCACCAGGGTGAACGGGTCGGGACGCAGGCGCATCAGGGCGCGTCCAGTGCGCGCAACGCCGGTGTCAGCATGGTGCGGGTCGCTTTGGCGGCGGCCTCGGCGTCGCCCAGTTCAAGCGTGCCCAGCAGTACGGCGTGGTCGGCATGGTCGGGTTCGGGTAGTGCCGCATCGCGCTCGGTGCGTTCGATGGTTTCGGTTACCGCCTCGCTGAAATACTCATACAAGGCGCTCAGGGCGGGGTTGTGGGCGGCGCTGACGATGGCGTTGTGGAACCGCCGGTCATGATGAATGCGGGCTTCAAGGTCGTCGCCCACCTGTTGGCGCGCCTCAAGGGCCTCGCGCATGGCCTGGAGGTCGGCTTCGTCCCGGCGCTCGGCGGCCAGGCGTGCCGCCTCGCTTTCCAGGGCGATCCGCATTTCCAGTTGATCGCGCAGGGTGGTGCGGCGCAGCCGCCGTAGCGATTCCGCCGGATCCAGGCGGCGCAGCACATAGGTGCCGTCGCCCTGGCGGGTTTCCAGCAGGCCCACGTGCACCAGCACCCGCACTGCTTCGCGCACGGTGTTCCTGCCCACGCCCAGCTCCTCGGCCAACGCCGATTCCACCGGTAATCGGCGGCCCACCGGCCATTCGCCGGATTCCACCGCCTGGCGCAGACGATCAATGGCGCCGTCCACCAGGGAGCGACGGGGCAGGGTGTTTGTGTTCATAGAATTGATCCCATGAATAATAATGGGATCATCCTATGAATTTATTGGAAATGCAAGAGGGTGTCAGTCCACGCTGATCAGGGTCAGACGCAGTGTTTTGCCGTTGCTTGGCCAATCGATGCTGGCGCCGACGGACAGTCCCAGCAACGCCGCCCCGACTGGACTCAGGATGGAGAGGCGATCAGCGCCCTCATTCACCTCCTGGGGAAACACGAGCATCAGGCGATGTTCGCGTCCGTTGTCTTGGTTTTTGAAGTAAGCCCAGCGGTGCAGGGCTACTACATTGTCGGGCATCGCCTCTTGAGGGCGGCACTCGGCTCGATCCAATTCTTCGTAAAGCCGAGCGACCACTTCAAGGTCTTCGTGATGGCGTTCAAGAAGTGCGTAAAGCCTATCCCGGTCGAGGGTGGAAATAACAATAGGGGGCAAGTCGGTCATGCCAGTTTCTCCAATGGAAGTGCAGAAGATTGTGTGTCCCCGGCGGCGCCGAACCCCCGGGGACGTTCCATTGGGGTGCGGCGTCAGAAATGGAAGGCGAGCGCAGCTGCCGACCGTCGGACAGCGCCGACAGCCGGTTTCAGTGAGAGACTTTCTGGTGGCGCCGTCCGGCGCGCAGGTTCAAGAGAGCTGTTCATTCCGATACCCTAGCACTCCTGCCAATTTTTGCCAGGGGTTATTTTCGACCCGGGGAGGCTGGCTCCCGGTCTCCAAAGGGGAACCACGCGGTATAGTGCTTTTGTCGATGGGCCAGGGGGACGACTTTGGAGGACGCGGGCGTCTTGCCGAGTAGCTATCCGGTGGTCTCTGCGTTGTCCCAGACCGGGTACAATGGTGCTCTGCAGTTTGCCTGTTTGCCACCTGGAGTCACATCGAAGCGGTTGCACGAAGTATTAACCGCGCGGTATCAAGACGAGCCGTTCGTCCGTGTGATGCCGCAGGACAGTGCCATCAACCTTGAGGACGATTTTTTCGATCCACGAGGTAGCAATGGGACCAACCGAGTGGATCTATTCGTCTTTGGCAATGAGGAGCGGTGCTGTCTGATCGCGCGGCTCGATAATCTCGGAAAAGGCGCGGCCGGCGCGGCGGTCCAAAACATGAATATTCATCTCGGTATTGAGGAGGGAGTGGGCCTTCCCGCGGGGTGAGACTTCTAGGAATTCAATATGGGTAATTTTTCAGATATTTTGGTGGGTTTGCAGCAGAGCAGTCCTGGTCAAACGGAGTTCTATCAGGCGGTGGAAGAAGTGCTGGAAGCACTGACTCCGGTGCTGGAGGCCGAGCCTCGTTATCGTGACGAAGGTGTGGTGGAACGGCTATTGGAGCCCGAGCGACAGATTTTCTTCCGTGTCGCCTGGGTAGATGACAACGGCCGTGTACGCGTTAACAAAGGCTATCGCGTACAATTCAATTCCGCGCTGGGTCCGTATAAGGGTGGCTTAAGATTCCATCCGAGCGTAAACGGCGGCATTATCAAGTTCCTGGGTTTTGAGCAGATTTTCAAAAATGCTCTGACCGGTTTGCCGTTAGGCGGCGGCAAGGGAGGCTCTGATTTCGATCCCAAAGGCCGTTCGCAGGGCGAAGTAATGCGTTTTTGCCAGGCGTTCATGACAGCGCTTTACCGTCACATAGGTGCCACTGTTGATGTGCCTGCCGGAGACATTGGTGTCGGTCATCGAGAGATTGGCTACCTTTACGGCCAGTATCGGCGCTTAAGTGGCCGCTTCGAGGGGGTATTGACCGGTAAATCAGCGGGCTGGGGCGGATCGTTGGGCCGCAAGGAGGCCACCGGGTACGGTTGTGTTTACTTTGCCGAGAATATGCTCGCTGAACGCGGTGAGTCGATAGCCGGTAAAACCTGCTTGGTCTCCGGCGCCGGCAATGTCGCGATATATACCATGGAGAAGCTTACGGAACTGGGTGCCCGGCCCGTTACGTGCTCGGACTCCACGGGCACGCTGGTGCACCATGCGGGGTTGGACGTCCCTCTTTTGAAATCCATCAAAGAGCGTGATCGTGGCGCTTTGTCTGCTTATCTGGAAACGCACCGGGATGCGCATTTCATCCCTGCAAGCGACTACCCACAGGGACGATCCGCAGTGTGGTGCGAGAATGCCGATCTTGCTTTCCCTTGCGCCACCCAGAACGAGCTGTCCGGATCCGACGCTGAAGCATTAGTCGCCAATGGCGTAATCTGTGTCTCCGAAGGCGCTAACATGCCTTGTACGCGCGACGCCGTATCCGTATTTCTGAAATCAGGCATCAGCTATGGCCCCGGAAAAGCCGCCAATGCCGGGGGCGTCGCCGTCAGCCAGCTAGAGATGCAACAGAACGCGGCCATGGCGAGTTGGTCGGCGGAGCGGGTGGATACGGCGCTCAGAACCATAATGTACGATATTCATCAGCGTGCGAGCCACACGGCCAGGGAGTTCGGAGTGCAAGGTAACTTGGTACTCGGTGCGAATATCGCTGGATTCCGACGAGTGGCGGACGCAATGATCGAACAAGGGGTGTTCTGACGTCTATTTCTAGGCCATGGCTTGCTTTATTTTATAGGTGAGCTATGGTCTGGTCTCTATTGGCTCATTTTCCTTAAGGTGCGTCGTGTTCCCCCGCCGGTTTTTAGTACTCCTCTTCCCCACCTTTCCGGTTTAAGCCGGGCGGACGTCTGTCCGTCCGGCTACTTCATGTAACCCTTTTCTTATTTCTGTTTAGGAGATGCAGCCATGGCGCTCGGGCATTCGCACCGGCGTTGGCGTGGTCTTTCAGAGGCCGCGCGAAAATATCTGTCGATCCGTTCCTGGTGTCATCCTTTACGCCCGCACACTCTAGCCGCCCTTTTTGAGCGTATGGAGCGGCGCAAGTTGGGTGATAACAAGCCAGCGTCCGCGGGTATTGATAGTCGGGTATGGCTATTGGATCTTGATTATAGGGGCGAGGTGGATTTCGTGCTTGTGGAGCCGGGGAGAGCCTGCCCCGAGAACCGTGTCATTTCCATTCTCTCGCCGTTCGGTGAGGCGCTGTTCGGCGCCAGAGTCGGTGATGTCGTACACCCCCGGTTTCTGGGTCATGAATACAGCGTATTGATTACTAAAATTGAGTCATGTGCCGAGGATGATGAATCATGAGCAAAGAGAAAGAAAAGAAAAAGGCCAAACGGAGCTTGAAAGAGAAGCGCCGAGATAAAAAACAGGGAAAACCATAATCGGGAAGAGGGGCGCTGGGCGCCCCTCGTCTGCCACTACGATTTATTCTGAATATACATTTTCAGCGCCACCGCGTTGTTGTGCGCTTCGTCCTTGGCGGCGTAGAGCAGCGTCAGCGTGCCGCCATCAGCGCCTTTCAAAACAGATTCAACGGCGTCGCCTTGTTGGTCCAGTTCGGCGTGGAATTTCTGGTAGAACGCCGCCCAGCGTTTGGGGTCGTGGTTGAACCATTTTCTCAGTTCACTGGACGGGGCCAGCTCCTTGCGCCATTCGTCGGCCCGCAGGTCTTCCTTTTTGATGCCGCGCGGCCAGACGCGGTCCACCAGTACGCGATAGCCATCATTTTTGTCTGCGTCGTCGTAGACCCGCTTGCACTGAATCCGGTGCGGTTGCTTCATACATGCACTCCTTGCGGTTATCGTTTCGCCGGTCACCCTGCGCCTTAGCGTCGGCACAGGGCCTTTTCAGCGCCGGTGACCAGCTGTTGAATCCTGTGAGCCGCCGGCTCGATGGCGTTGATGGCGCCGCAGGACTGGCCAGCGTAAAGCGCCATGTCGTCCAGGTCGCCGCTGGCGCCCTGTAATGGGGAATCGGTGGAGAACAGGTAGACCGGCTGACCGTCCTGTTCCCCGATGATTTGGTCGCGGCCCTGGGATTTCAAGTCGTCGTAATCCCCTCGGGTAACCCGGTTAGCCAGCACCCGCACCGGTGCCGGTTCGTGCCAGTTGCGGTCGAAGGTCGTGGTGTAAACCGTGTGTTCGCCCCGGGCCTGTATCAGTCGCCGCTTGTGATGATCGTGGGCGTTGGCCTCATCGGTGGCCAGGAAAGTGCTGCCCAGGCTGACACCTTGAGCCCCCAGCGTCAGGGCCGCGGCGAGACCTCTGCCCTCCGCGATACCGCCGGAGGCGACGACGGGCACCGGGCTCCAGGGAATCAGCTCGGTCAGCAGGCTGAAGGTGGTCATGCGGCCCCGCACATGGCCTCCGGCCTCGACGCCCTGGGCGATCAGGACATCCGCGCCGGCGTCCACGGCGGCCTGCGCGTCCCCGCTTGCGCCGATTTGGTGGATAACGCCGACGCCGGCGTCCTTGAGGCGCCGGATCAGCCGCTGATCCACATCCCAGAACAGCACCATCCAGGGCACCGAAAGGTCCAGGCAGGTACTGATCTGCTGCTCAAGCAGCGCCGGCGCCGTGGCGGCGGGAATCAGATTGACGGCGAAGTGTTCAATACCGGCGGCCCGCAGCGCTTCCACTTCGGCGCGTAGGCGATGGGGCGGCTCGCGCACCATGCCCAGCACGCCGAAGCCGCCGGCGTGGGCCACGGCGCCGGCCAGGCGATGACGGGCCACGCCGCCCATGCCGGCCAGCAAAATCGGCCACCGGCAACCCAGCAGGTCGCAAAGCGGCGTGTGCAGGGTCGGTGTTACCAGTGCCATACCTGGTCCGCTTGCTCATAGAGTTCCGCCACCGCGCGGCGGGCGACCGGGCGAACGCCGTTTTGCAGCGCGAGCCCACCCAGGCCGCGCTCTTCCAGATCGTCCTGGATGGCGTACACCGGCACGCCGCTTTCCACCAGGTTGGCGATATCACGGGGCAGTTCCGCCGGCTGGGTTTGCCGCCATGTGCCCAGCGTCAACGCCGGCTGCCGTTCGCGCGATATCGCGTAGTGCACACCGTGGCCGCTGAGCAGCACCATCAGGTCGCCACCGGCGCCACGCATTGACTGTGTCAGCCAGAGAATGGTGTCGTCCTGTTCCTCGGTGGTGGTCCGGTAGGCCTGGTCGATCACTTGCAGTACTTTCATGATTACCTCGTACCGATGGTCAGAGTGTTATGGGCCTCGCTGGCGTAACGCCACAGGTCCGGCGGGCCGCCCCGGCCACAGCCTTCGATGACGTCGTTGACGCCGCGTTCGTCCACGCACAGGCCGCAGTTGATCCACTCGAACCCGATCCCTTTGCTGCGCGCCTTCTCTTGTAGCGCGGCGATCCAGTCCTTGGTCAGCGGGTGATCCTCTTCCTCGCTGTCGCGGTGATGGACGGCGTTGCCGTGCGGCTGCTGTCTGGCGAAGGCCAGCGCCACGGCGCCTTCGTAGGCGAAGACACGCACGCCCGCGCCCCGGTCGAGGGCGGCATCGAGTAGCCGAAAAAAGGTCACGGTCCGCTCGCTTTCAAAGGGCGGCTCCATGAAGGCGAAGGTCAATGTCTTGGTATCACTCATCACAGGCTCCGGTTGGGCGGTTAGTGCCAGATCACTTTATGGCCGGCGAGCATGGCATCGATCACCAGGTCCATGTCGGCGACGCCGACCTGGTCCTTGAGATCGGCGTGGTCGATTTCCCGTTGCGCCAGCGCGAATTGATCAGCCCGGACCGTGACGCCCCACCGCAAGAGGTCGTCGAACAGATCGCTTTTGGCGCCGCGCCGGGCCGGCGTCACGCCGTTCTGTACCAGCAGAACCGCCACCTTATGGCCGGCGTCGTGCAGCTGGCCGATCAGGTCAAACTGATGGTGGGTGCGGGTCTCCGTGAACGGGTCCTGGCTTTGAATAAAAAGATAGTGAGACATGGCAAGCTCCGTTTTCAGAAAGAGGTGAGGGCGACGGGCGTGTCGTCGAGCAGACCACGACGCACCAGAAAATCGCCGAAGTGTTCGCCGTTGTCCCGCCCTTCGGCGAAGCGCTCCAGCAGTGGGGCGAGCAACTCAAGAAAGCGCTCTTCATTGACGTTGCCCGCGTACAGACGGGCCAGCCGGTCGCCGTGGAAACTGCCGCCCAGGTAGAGGTTGTAGAGACCCGGCGCCCGCCCGGTCAGTGCGATCTCGCCGAGATAGGGACGCGCGCAGCCATTGGGGCAGCCGGTTAAACGCAGGGTGATCGGGACGTCGGCGAGTCCGTACTGGCCTTTGAGGCGCTGAAACACATCCAGCAAACGGGGTGTGTAGCGTTCCGCTTCGGCCATGGCCAGGCCGCAGGTGGGCAGCGCCACGCAACTCAGGGTGTGCGCCGCCTGAGTGTCCGGTGTCAGACGCCATGCCAGGCCCAGGTCCTCCAGGCGCCACTGCAGCTGTTCGAGCTCGTGCGTTTCAATATGGGTCAGTTGCAGGTTTTGATTGGTGGTCATGCGCAAACGGCCGCCGTACTGTTCCAGCAAGCCGCTGATCTGCCCCCGCAGAGCATCGTCCAGGCGCCCGCTTTCGATATAGAGAGTGGCGTGCCAGAGGCCATCGTCGCCCTGCTGCCAGCCCAGCCGGTCTCCGTTGTGCTCAAAGCGCCGTGGCCGCGCCGGCTCAAGGTCGCGTCCCCGGCGGTGCGCCAGTTCGTCGAGGAACCAGTCCAGGCCGAGACGATCCAAGGTGTATTTGAAACGGGCCCGGTGGCGGTCCTTGCGATCACCGAAGTCGCGCTGGATGGTCATCACCGTTTCGCTGAAAGCGGGGGCGTCTTCGGCATCGATGAAACCGATTTCCTCCGCAAGCCGGGGGTAGCTGTCCTCGCGGCTGTCCAGCTGACCCATGCCGCCGCCCACACAAACGTTGAAGCCCTGCAGCTCACCGTTGTCGATCACCGCGATCAGCCCCAGGTCCTGGCCGTAGACGTCGATATCGTTGACCGGCGGTATGGCATAGCCGACCTTGAACTTGCGCGGCAGGTAGAGTTCGCCGTAGACCGGCTCTTCGCTGTGCGTGGCGGGAGCGGACTCGCGATACCAGATTTCGGGGTAAGCGCCGGTTTTGGGAATCAGCCTGTCGCTGGTGATGCGGGCCAGTTCCGCGACGCGCTGGTGTGCCCGGGACAAAAACGGATTGGTGCCGCACACCACGCCCCGGCTGTCGTCACCGCAGGCGGCGATGGTGTCCAGGCCGATGTCCCGCAGACCCTGCATCAGCGCACGCAGGTGGGGTTTGCGTACACCGTGCAACTGTACGGTTTGCCGGGTGGTGATGCGGATGCCCCGTTCCGCGTAACGCCGGGAAAGCTCCGCGATTCCCCACCATTGGTGTTTGTCGAGCACACCGCCGGGGATGCGCATTCGCACCATGAACTGATAGATCGGCTCGAGGTGCCGCCGTCGGCGGTCCGCGCGCCGGTCGCGGTCATCCTGCTGATAGATGCCGTGGAATTTCATCAGCAGCGGGTCATCACCGGGAACCGCGCCGGTGAGCGGGTCTTGCAGACCTTCGGCGATGCCGCCACGCAGATAGCGGCTGCGGGCCTTGAGTTGCTCGCTCTCGTTCAGGGCGTCCACGGGCTGGCTGAGATCGGAACTGCGGTCGATCATATGGCCCTCCTAATACAGGTTCCGGTGAAGACGTTTCGCCTTCGAAAGTTGTTTCCAGTGGCCGGCGCCCAGGCGCCGGTCGACGGCGTCGCGTACCCGGGCTTCGGCTTCGGCAAGGCGGTCCTTGTCGCCACAGAAGTAAAGATGGGCGCCGCGCTCGAGCCATTCGCTGAGCCGGTCGACCTGTTCCAGCAGCGGGTCGGCCAGCTCCCGGCCGGGCTGTTCGACTTGAAAAACAGTGTCCACCCGCTTGAGCAGGCCGTTATCGCGCGCCTCCTGAAAGTCCAGTTGGTAAAGAAAGTCTTCTTCAAAGCGTTGTTCCGCGAACACCAGCCAGCACGGTGTATGCCGGCCCGCCGCCGCCAGGTGTTGCAGGAAAGCGCGGTAGGGCGCGATACCCGTCCCCTCGGCGATCAGCACCAGCGGTGTGTCGGGATCGTCCGGCAGATGGAAGCGCGCATTTCGATGCGGGTAGAGACGCACCGAATCGCCGGCTTGCAGATCCAGCAGGTAAGCGGAAGCGACCCCGGTTTCCCAGCGTCCGGCGAACGGATAGCGGAAGCGCTTAACGGTGAGATGCAGTTCATCGTCGAAGGCGCTCAGGGCATTGGCCAGATCATAGAGGCGGGGCTGCAATGGACGCAGCGACGCCACCAGGGCCTCGGCGTCGGGCCGCGCCGGGTAATCGCGCAGCAGGTCCAGGACTTGATGCTGTTTGAGCACGGCCCGCTGTGTCCGGGTGCCGCCGGCCGCGGCCTCGCGGAGGGCGGCGCTTTCCGTCAGCTCCGCCCAGTACTCCAGGAAACGTCCGCCGGGTATGGTCAGGTCACGGTGTTGTCGCAGTGCCTGTACCAGCGGTTGGGCCCCGCCGTCCACGGTTACCGGTTGTTCGCCGCTCAAGCCGGTGGCGTCCAGCACGGCGGCGATCAGCTCCGGAGGGTTGTCGGCGAGCACGCCTACGGCGTCGCCCGGCGCCACCGCGAAATTCGGAGCCTCCAGAGCCAATTCAAGATGGTGGATGGGGCTGGTCCTGTCCGGCGCGGTGAGACATTGGTTGACCAGGATTTCCGCTTCCAGCGGGCGCCGCTTGTCATAGACCGGCCCTCGCTTCGTGGCGCTGGCTGAAGCGGCCAGGGCGGTGGTGGATTCGCGCTTGGGCAGCTTCTCTACTAGTCGCGCCAGCCATGCCTTCGCCGGGGCTTCGAAATCCACATCGCACTCCTGGCGTTCCAGTAAGCGCTGGCCGCCCAGCTCCTCCAAACGCGCGTCGAGCTGCCGGCCGGCGGTGCAGAAGTGCTCGTAGGTGCTGTCGCCCAGGGCGAGCACCGCGAAGTTAAGCCCTTTCAGCCGGGGCGCGGTGGCGTCGTCCGCCAGTCCCTCGAAGAACGGCAATGCCGGTTCCGGCGGGTCGCCGTCGCCATGGGTGGCGGTGATCACCACCAGGTGCTTGCGCTTAACCAGCTGCCGGGGGCGCACCCGGGCCAGATCCTGGACTTCCGCCGCCACACCGGCTTCACGGCATTGTTCGCTGAATCGTTCGGCCAGCTCCCGGCTGTTGTCGGTTTCCGTGCCGTAGGCGATCAGCAGCGCCGGAGCGTCTTCCGGCTTCTGGCCCAAGCGGGCGGTGTCGGTGTTCTGGCCGGCCAGGTAACCGCTCAGCCAGAGCGCCTGCTGATCATCCAGCTCCTCCAGCAGCGTGTGGATTCGTCGCCATTGCGTTTCCGAAAAAGGCGGCGCCAGCGCGTGCGCGGTCATCGCGGACTCCATTCAATACCTGAAGCCGGCAGTATGAACGGCTGCATGATCGACGAATAATGAAATACAATGGGGCTTAACATTCAAAATATTGATATTAAGCATGGATATTGAGCTGGCTCGCACCTTTCTGGAGATCGTCCGCTCCGGCAGCTTCATGGCCGCCGCCGAACGTCTGCACGTTACCCAGACCACCGTGACCGCGCGCGTTCACAACCTGGAGGGGCAGCTCGGCTGCCGGCTGTTCGTGCGAAACCGCAGTGGTGCCCGCCTGACCACCAATGGGGAGCAGTTCGCCATCCACGCCAGCCAGTTGGTTCGTACCTGGGACGCGGCCCGGCGTGCATTGCCGTTGCCGGAGGGCGCCGGCCAGGTACTCACCCTGGGGGGCGAAGTCAGCCTCTGGAATCCGTGGCTGTTGAACTGGTTATCCGCTCTGCGCGAAGCCTGTCCGAACGTTGCGGTGCGCGCCGAAGTCGGCGAGCGCACCACCTTGCATGAAAAACTGGAGCAGAGCGTGCTGGACGCCGCCCTGGTTCATCAGCCTGATTACTGGCCCGGCATGCAAGTGGAACAGTTGATGGAGGAGAAGCTGATTCTGGTGCGTCGCGGTGCCGAGGAAGCGCCTTATGTCTATGTGGACTGGGGCGCGGATTTTCGCCGGCAGCATGACAGCGCCTGGCCGGAAAGAACCCGAGCCACGATCAATGTGGATCTGGGACCGCTGGCGCTGCGCTATTTATTGCGGCACGGCGGCAGCGGCTACTTTCGCACCAGGGTGGTTCAACCGTATCTGGAGAGCGGTGAACTGGAGCGGGTCCCCGCCGCGCCGGAATTCAGCTATCCGGTCTATCTGGTCTATGCCCGGGAGCAGAACTCCGAGCTTACCGCTTCGGCCTTCGAAGCATTGCGCGCGTCGCTGATGGAACAGGATGAACCGCCGAAGTAGTGACGCTTCCGGATCCGCACCTGCCGTAAGCCGGCTTAAAAAAGCGGCTTTACGTCGAAATCGTCCGGGTTGACGATGCCCTCCAGGGCGCCAATCTGGTGGAAGTCCGCGGAGGTCAAAACGGTATCAATGGAGGTGTCCTGAAACGCCAGATTTTTGGTGAGCTGCACTTTGTTCGGCATGCCTTTGCCGTCTATATCCATGATCCAGGCCAGAAAGCCGCCGGAGAATTTACCTAGGCTCCCGATAGGGTAGAGCCCGTAATGTTGGATATATTCGACCACAATTCGGGGGTCATAGACATCGGGCTGAGCGTGGATCCACCTGTACGCGTCCAAAGGCGGCCTTGGTGCCGCGCCGTTTCGCTCATGGGTCAGCTTGTTGACAGCCTTAATAACGGATATCAACTTGGTCTGCTCCGATAACTCCGACGCTACCTTGGCGGCGGGGTAACCACTCCCATCCAAACGCTCATTCGCGTTTTCAATGATGTCCCGGCAAGCCTTTCCAGGCTCCCAATTCAAGTCGGAGAGCTTCTTTAACAGGGTTTGAGAGTGCGTTCTGAGGATCGCTCTTTGCCTCGGGTTCATATTTACTTTCAAAGAAGGCATCTGTCTGCCGATTAAAAGCGGCTTCCCCATGTTGTGGATCAAGGCGCCGATGACTGCTTCCCGGATCAGTGCCGAGTGTGGATCCCGCGCTATCAATATGTCCGCGAAAATGCCCGATGACTGTATCGCATGACGTACCCATTCGGGTTGCCCCCTCAAGAATGAGAGTGCATAGAGCAGCTGTTTCCGGTTGCTCTTTACGCAGTCGATTAATATATCACCACATTCGAACAGCGCGTCTTCGCTGAAGATGCCGCGGTTCTTTATGAACATCATGATGACTTTGAGCTGCTGAGCGACCTTTAACACTTCTGGAACCATGGCGGGCTGCCGGGACATTTTGGACTTCTCGCTTTTACTAATACTGGTGGCCGCGGCGCCGGTTCTTTTTGCAATGAAAAGTTCCGAAGGTGTGACGTTCTCCTTCAGACCGGACCGGCTGGCGGCTTCCCGTTCGCACTCTGAGATATGTTGGAATATCTCTTTGCTCATGGTGCTGGACACGTCGATGAATTGAAGGCCGACCGCCGCACGTCCGAGGCTGCCGAATGGGCGTATATGGCGAACCCGCCCTTTCGAGAAAAGATATTCGCCATTGGGGAAGGTGATGGCCAGGTCCGGCACTGTCTGCCCCACGTATAATGAAAGACTGTCTTCGATCGACATATCGGCCAGACAGCCGCCCGCGGAGAAGTTCCGAACCCTCGCCTCTATAGTCAGCTCGGCGTCGTAGGCGGAAATCGACACTCTGGCGTTCATGCCGAGTATGAACGGTATTCGCAATGCGCCGCGGCTTTCGGTCACGAACACGGACTCTGGAAGTTGGCACCGAATCAGGTATGTGTCGGCGTCCTTCTTGTGCACCTCCGCCGGAATCCGGTCAAAACTGTGCACCTCTTTTTCGTGACCCTCGGGAGTGATTCTTGCCTCGATGTCGAACGAAAAATGGCCATTCCGAAGGTAGTGCTTTAGGTCCTGTCCGGCGGAACCGACCTCCAGGAGAAGCAAGCCGGTCTTTGTGTCGAGCCCTGTTACCTCCGCCTTCAAGGAGTGGGCAAAGCGCTTGGAAAAAAGAGTTATGTCGTGCTCGTGACTTACCAGGCGCTGGATCACGGTCGCGGTATGGTTGCCATTGGAATGTGACATAACTGCGTACTCGTTTTTTATACGCCGGTGTTGGTTTTCGGGTGCTTGCAGCCACCGGTTATGCTGCCTTGGCGATTTTTGTGAACATAACGTGAAGGTAGCGCTGAAAAGCGCAGCCTGAACAGTGGTTCGTACGAAAAAAGTACGACCGTTCAGGGTGTCGTGGAGAGTCCGCCACCGTTATCCTGATTCTTGAAACAGGCCCAGCGGTGCAGTGTCACCACGTCGTCGGGCTTCTCGACGGCCGACCTGCCCGCCTCTATACTCCGCTCATCCGCAGGAGAGAGGGCCGCGGGCCCCGCCGAAGGCGCAACCTCCCATAAACGCTCAGGCACAGGTACTGCGGACACCATCCAACGCCGTCTGGAGAGAGGCTGCTCACGCAGTCCACCGAAGGGGCAAGCAGACCCGCTCTGTAAACTCTCAGGTAGCAGGACAGGGGGAGAGGCCAAGTAAACGCAGGAGTACTGTGTGCTGACCTCTGTCTATCTCATTGCCATCACCGCCGAAGCCATGTCCGGAGCCTTGGCCGCCGGACGCCGCAACATGGATCTGTTCGGGGTGGCCGTGATCGCCTTTCTCACCGCTCTGGGTGGCGGTACCGTTCGCGACATTCTGTTGGGCAACTTCCCGGTCACCTGGACCCAGCATCCCAGCTACATCTACATGACCCTCACCGGTGGCCTGGTCACCATTGCGATCGCCCGGTTCATGCGCCACTTGCGCCAGCTGTTTCTGGTTCTTGATGCTATCGGTCTGGTCGCTTTCACCATTATCGGCTGCAATGTCGCACTGGAACTGGGTTATGAGCCCATCGTGGTGGTCATGTCGGGGATCACCACCGGCATCTTCGGCGGGATTATCAGGGACATTATGTGCGGCCGGGTGCCCCAGGTGCTGCGCCGGGAAATCTACGCCTGTGTGTCTCTGGTGGTGGCCGTGCTGTACCTGTTCCTGCTGCGCCAGGGCGTGGGCGAGGGCGTGACGCAACTGGCCGCGTTCAGCGTCGGCCTGCTGCTGCGCATGGTGGCGATCCGCTGGCGTGTCTCGCTGCCGGTGTTCCGTTATTCGCAGGCGCGCTGGGGTTAGGCTCTGGATGAGTGGTTCGGGAAATGGGGAGATGGTGGGCCCACCAGGACTTGAATTTAATCGGTATCTATCTGATTTTATGGGCAAAAAGGGTGGGGATATCCCGTCCATACCCACAAACTTACCCATGGCAGCTTAAAAGCCAACTGGTAGGCTTGTCCCTTCGCATCTGGGTTTGCTCTAACTCGCACTGGCTCTTGGGGGTTAGGCATCACTCTCCGCCTAAGCTAGGCTGGTTCTCTTCTGCGGAAGCCCGCTTCTTGGCCATGCCTGGAGCAAGACAGAGCGGTTGATCCGAAGCTAGGAGCCATGCGTAGAGACGCCCCATTGTGAATGGGGAGCTCGGTTAACGCTACAAACAAGAACAATATCCATCGAATAGGGGGGGTGGGCGTTGTTACTACCTATAAGTCAGGCAGCTAAAAGAATTGGAAAGACAAAAGATGAGATCATTAAATTTGCCCTTCAGGGCAAATTGGATCTCTATAAAGACGTAGTGAGGGGCAGTGTATATTCTTTCGTTGAAGACTGGGTGGGAAAAGAATGGACAGTATGCATCTCCGATCTCATGTATAGGCCGGTTCCACAAGAGAATATCGTGGCCCTGGTTGTCCCGCCAGACTCTCTAGACGATGTTCAAGAGCTAGGGATTGCTCATTGCAGTTTCTTTCGACATGGGTTGTTTAAAATTAAAAACGGTAATCCAGAAAAAATAACGACTTTAAAAAGAAACTATGTGCCGGGATATTTAGAGGAGCTGAGAGGGGAGCGTTTAACGGCCGATAGTTTAGATAAGATTGCGGAGGGTGGAGTTTGTTGTAGGCCGAATATCGGTGATGCTGAAAATGATTCTCTAATTTTCATTAGGTCGACTCGAAGTGAGCGCGCGCATGCAGAATACGCTTTGTCTGGCTCTGTGGGCGTTCAATCTTTTCTAGGCGCATGGAACGTTTTGTCTGGCGCGGACCGTTTGTCCATCCAGGTTGTTTCTTCAAGAGAGTATCTGGGGTTCGAAAACCCTCATAACAAGATGAGCTTGAGCTCATATATGAGATTCTGTATGAACCGAAAATACTATTTATTATCGGTTTCTTTTCCTCGCTGGCCTACAAGAAGCAAGGATATTATCTCAGCGATACATTCGCATATAAGGAAGGGCGACTGGTGGAGTGAGCCGTTGCAAATTAGTGAGGACACTGTCGCTTATCGGCCTCGCAACGGGGTTTTGTATAAACTTGGTGTTTATAATGACGTGCCGGCCACTAGCGAAATTCGAAGAGAAAATAGATTCTGCATAAATAGCCCTGAAAACATAAAAATAACGAAGTCCTGTTTGTTAGTATATGAGCCAGACTTGAATGCACTAAGAATAAAAATTGAAAATAAAAAGCATGAGGATGAAAAGAATATGACGGCCGTTGCTTCAGATAGTCATCCTGACTATGAGGAGGCTAGACGCGCCGCGTTAAAATGGATAGAGGATGTGACGGGTTTTGATTTAGCGTGCACGGGCACCGAATCCAAGATTGTTGAATATGCCACAGTGGCTGTGCTGGCGTGGCTCGCCACTGGGGTAGGAGAGTCAATCGATCTTAAAGAAACTAAACGGCTTTTAATGGGGATTGGGTTAGAGAAATGGCCAGCGGAGATGCTGACTACGTACATAGCCCGCCGTTATAGAGATGTTGATAGCAACGATGGGCGGGTTAGAGCTCATAGAGAGAGTCGCTCAGAGAAGACCTGGGAAAAAAGCTCCGCAAAATACGTTCTTGAAGCATGGGCGCTTTTCTCTTCGCCATCTCAGAAGAAGTCTACTGAATGGGCGGTAAAGGATTGGGATTGTAAGGTTGATGCAAAGATGGATGAATGGGGTTTGGCTCGCCAATCAATGGCGGCAGTAAGGAAAATTATACGAGAAGAGTCATTTTTTAAAATCTAGTTTCATAGGAAAAACAATGAGTTAGCCTGTTGTATGCCACCAATTTTGGTAAGATTTTGGTCTTTGGCGTCGATTCGTTATGAGTTGCTTAGGCTGCAAATGCTCACGAAGAGCTGAAGCAACTAATGACGAGGTCGGAAATGCCAGATACTAATCCGTATCAAAAGCAGCGCTACGAAAGCACTGGATTCGTAGGTGAACAGATCCACCAAACCAGAGATTATCAGATTATCCGAAGGCCCGAGGTCGAGCGGCTGACAGGGCTATCCCGGTCCACCATCTATGCGAAGATGGACCCGAATTCTCTCTACTTTGACCCCGAATGGCCCAAAAAAGTAAGCCTTGGGCGAAGATCTGTAGGCTGGTATAGGCATGAGATCATCGAATGGGTTGAGTCCCGAACGATTTCTGCAGCAAGGGAGGCTT
>Ga0208300_100500_pt1 | contig 26871 bp, 26 predicted proteins | sample 23_taG_FD_184096 | JGI IMG/M metagenome (GOLD analysis project Ga0208300, IMG submission 184096) | Marine viral communities from Cariaco Basin, Caribbean Sea - 23_WHOI_OMZ (SPAdes) (version 2) | ecosystem: Environmental > Aquatic > Marine > Oceanic | place: Caribbean Sea: Cariaco Basin...
ATTTCTGTTCGTCGGGCCGGGAGTTTGCCTTCAGCTTCCTTCAGATTCTGCCTTGCGGCAGACACCCTTGCTGTTCAGCTAACGGTTCCCGCTATCAGGGTCCGTAGGGGACTTTCACCCCCAAGTCATCCTGTGAGGCACCACCCTCAGGAATAGCGCCAGTCAAGGCGCTGCGCGCCATGCCTGGCGCACAACAAAAAAACCTGCGATGATTTCGCAGGCTTTTAACAGAACACTACTTGGTGGTGAGGGTGCTATACCTTTGAGCCACTGCCTTTGAGCACTATGTCTTTGAGTACTAGGCTTTTTTGACGAACTCGGACTTAAGCTTCATGGGCCCAATACCATCGACTTTACAATCAATATCGTGATCACCATCGACTAAACGGATATTTTTAACTTTAGTGCCTACCTTAACCACCAGCGAACTGCCTTTGACCTTGAGGTCTTTTATAACAGTAACGCTGTCACCATCTGCCAGCATATTGCCGTTAGCATCACGAATACCCGAGCCAGCTGCTTCAGTGCCCTCTTCTGCTACTTTTGACCATTCGTTGCCGCATTCCGGGCAGACATACTGAATACCATCATCGTAGGTAAATTCAGAGGCACAGGCAGGACAATTGGGTAGATCACTCATGATAGGCTCCAACGCATCAGGCTAATACACAGGACTTAGTCACACACAGAACTTAGTCAGACACAGAACTTAGAAAGCGATGGAGCCTACACGGCTTGAGCACAATACTCCAGTTGGGCACGTTAACTTGTGCTATCAATACAGCGTTATTACCCACCTAGCTGTGCCGAATGCTGCTGCCACCAGTGACGTGCGATGCGCACATTTTCAGCATTTGCCGTCGCCTCTAACACGGTGGGTAACTGTATATAGTCACCTCGAGTTCTTGCCATTAATAGCGGATCTTGGGTGGCAAGCTGAAGCGCATACAGGGCTAACATCAACTCATAGTCATCGGCTGTATTGAGACGCGCAAACAGCAAAGGTACGGCGGGCAAGCCAATTTCGCCCAACCGCTCTGCCGCGATATACCAAGTTCGGGGATTGTCTTGTCCGCCGTACTGCGAGACAAAGCGCCTATCTGCCAACCGGCTGACATAGTAGGCCGCCTTCTCTTCAGGGCTGGTTAACAGCGGCGGCACCCAGTCGGTTACCTGGCGGTTAGTTACGTAGCCTGGCTGCGCCGCTACTGGAGATACCTGAGCCACGTCAGGCGACGCCTTCTGTGCCACGGCATCTGGTGCCTGAGAGGACGCTGGCTGCCCAGCGCATCCCGCTAACATAGTAAACACTGCAAAGGCTGGCACTAACCATAGAGGACACTGCTGCATGACAAATTCCCTATATCAATATCCATACTTATTCATACCAACGCCCTTCCTGCTTTAGGCGTTTTCTCACCCAGCGATCATAATACCAGCGTAACGCTGTTTTGATCCCTGGCAGACCAATAAGCCATGCGATTGGCACAAGCAGAGGAATACGCCTCATCAGCGAACGGTAGGCATCAATACCTTCGATAAGCGTGCCATCAGCTTGTTCGATATGCAGCGAGCGCAAAGCAGCCTCTGGTGCGACTCCTTTGTCACGCAATTGCTGCTGATGCTCAGTCACATCACACCAGCTAATCCCGTTACCATGCTTACCTGCCCAACTTTCAAACAGCCGTCGATCCTTCCGACAAGTAGGGCAAACGGCATCGTAGAAAACAGTGATAGAGTCATTGTCAGGCATATAGGCTCTCATCGTGGTCGTACTTAGCAGTGTGACACTTTGCGCTTACTACGCAAATTTCCAGTTCACGGGGGCACTCCAATGAAAAGGCTATTAATCGTTGCCCATGCGCCATCCGTTAATACACGCACTCTGCGTGATGCCGCCCAGCGGGGCGCGAGCCAAAACGTTGTTGAGCAGGTGGCCTGCATAGTAAAAACGCCTTTCGAGGCTGGCCCTGCTGATATTCGCACCTGCGATGGCATTTTGCTGGGCACAACAGAAAACCTGGGCTACATGAGCGGTGCACTTAAGGATTTTTTTGATCGCAGTTACTACAGCATATTGGAAGAGAAACAAGGGCTTCCATGCGCGCTCTATATTCGCGCTGGACACGACGGCACCGGCACCCGGCGTGCAGTAGAAAGCATTGTGACAGGACTACGTTGGCGCTGGGTCCAGGAACCACTAACGTTACGTGGTCAATGGCAGGACACTTTTGCCGACCAAGTAGAAGAGCTAGGCCTTTACATGGCAGCGGGACTGGATAACGGTTTATTTTAATGCCGCTCTGAACGCAAAAACGGCACCGCATGGGTGCCGTTGTGTGGGTAAACGCTGTGTTTATTTGAGTCGCTCAAACACGGTCGCAACCCCTTGCCCCATGCCGATACACATAGTGGCAAGGCCGAGGGTAGTATCGCGCTGCTGCATAACGTTAAGCAGCGTCGTACAGATACGTGAACCCGAACAGCCTAGCGGGTGGCCGAGTGCGATGGCACCACCATTGAGGTTTACTTTTTCATCCATGGCATCCAGGAAGCCTAGATCTTTCAACACGGGTAGACCTTGTGCAGCGAACGCTTCGTTAAGCTCAACCGTTTGAATATCGGCTGCCGACAAACCAGCGGCTTTCAACGCTTTTTTAGACGCAGGTACTGGGCCGTAACCCATGATAGAGGCATCACAGCCTGCAACGCCGGTTGAAAGTACTTTTGCAATCGGCTCAAGCCCCAGCGCCTGAGCGCGCTCGTAGCTCATAACAGCCATTGCCGAAGCCCCTACCGACAATGCAGATGACGTGCCCGCAGTAACAGTACCGTTGCGGGGATCAAATACCGGCTTGAGGCTAGCCATTGACTCGATACTCGCATCAGGACGAATCACTTCATCGTTCTTGACCAGAATTTTAAAACCGCGCTGGTCGTGACCTTCAACACCAATGATTTCGTTATCGAAGTAGCCTTTTTCCATGGCGGCCTGGGCACGCTGGTGAGAACGCACGCCAAACTTATCCTGGTCTTCACGAGAAATACCGTGCATTTTGCCCAGCAACTCAGCGGTCAATCCCATCATCATGGCGGCTTTTGCGGCATACTTACTGGCAGCAGGGTTAACATCAACACCGTGAGCCATGGGCACGTGTTCCATGTGCTCTACGCCACCGATCACGTAAAAGTCACCCATACCCGCTTTAATATTAGCCGCCGCAATATGCAGTGCCGTCATCGAGGAGCCACACAGGCGGTTAACCGTTTGCGCAGGCACTGAGCGCGGAATACCGGTCATGATTGCCGCATTGCGCGCAATATTCATGGATTGCTCAAGCGTCTGGTTAACACAGCCCCAGATAACATCGTCCACTTCGGACGGGTCTAAATTGGCGTTACGATCAAACAGCGCCTGCATGACGGCTGCTGACAGGTTCTCGGCGCGCACATTGCGGAATGCACCATTTTTAGCTTTCGCCATGGCGGTACGTACACCGTCAACCACCACGATATCTCTTGGATTCAAACTCATCTTATATCTCCTTTGCGTGGTGGTTAGGCCTGAGAGCCAGCATAAAATTGCTGGTTATTTTGCGCCATCTGACGCAGCTTCTCAGTGGGCGCGTAAAGCGGGCCTAACTCTTCCGCAAGGTTTTCGGCCAGCCTGACGAATTCGGCAACCCCCATCGCGTCAATGTAGCGCAGTGCGCCACCGCGGAAGGGAGGGAAACCGATGCCGTAGATTAATGCCATATCGGCTTCAGCGGGAGTTTCCACGATGCCATCTTCAAGGCAACGAACAGTTTCCAGACACAGCGGTACCATCATGCGAGCAATAATGTCTTCATCAGAAAACTCTTTCTGCTCTTTCACGACGTCTTTCACCAGCGCGTAGGCTTGTTCGTCGGTCACTTTCTTAGGTTTGCCTTTCTTATCTTCTTCATAGGCATAGAAGCCTTTGTCGTTCTTCTGGCCCAGACGCTTATTGTCGTACATCACCTGAATCGCGGTTTTGCCGTCACGCGCCATGCGATCAGGGAAGCCTTCCGCCATCACTTCGTTAGCGTGTACCGCCGTATCAAGCCCTACTACGTCCAGCAGATAAGCAGGTCCCATGGGCCAGCCAAATTTTTCCATCACTTTGTCAACGCGTTGGAAATCAGCGCCCTGCTCTACCAGGAAGCTAAAGCCACCGAAATAGGGGAACAGTACGCGGTTGACCAAAAAGCCGGGGCAGTCATTCACAACAATCGGGGTTTTGCCCATTGCACGAGCGTAGGCAACTGTTGCGGCCACCGCCGCATCTGACGTCTTCTCGCCACGAATAACTTCCACCAGCGGCATACGGTGCACAGGGTTAAAAAAGTGCATGCCGCAGAAGTTTTCTGGACGCTTAAGGTTTTTGGCCAGGCGATTGATAGAAATCGTCGAGGTGTTAGAAGTCAGGATGGTGTTTTCGCTCACCATGCCTTCAACTTCGGTCAACACGGCGTCCTTGACCTTGGGATTTTCAACCACAGCTTCAACCACTAGATCAACATTGCCGAAATCACCGTAAGAAAGCGTGGGGCGAATATTGGTCAGCTTTTCAGCCATCTGCTCAGTCGTCAGCTTTTTACGCTCTACCTGCTTAGCAAATAGCTTACGCGCCTCTTTCAGACCCAGCTCAATCGCCTCATCGTTAATATCTTTCATTATGATGGGCGTGCCTTTGCTGGCGCTCTGATAGGCGATACCACCGCCCATAATGCCAGCACCCAGCACAGCGGTCTGCTTAACTGGCTGCGACTGCTTCTCGTATTTGCTACCTTTTTTCTTCACAACTTGATCGTTAAGAAACAAACCAACCAAGTTAAAGGCAACGCTACTGAGTGCTAGCTTGGCAAACGCTTTTGCTTCAATCGCCTGGGCGCGGGCACGAGTCTCGCCAGCGCCTTTCTGAATCACTTTAATCGACGCAACTGGCGCAGGATAGTGAGGGCCAGCCTTGCCAGCGACAAACCCTTTGGCAGTTTCAAACGCCATCATTTGCTCAATGGCATTAAGATTCAGCGGCGCTTTCTTCTCTTCACGGCGCGCCAGGTAATCTAAATCACCGGCATTGGCACGGTCCAGAATGTCCAGCGCGGCTTCTTCAAGTAGCTCGTGAGTAACGACAGCGTCGACCGCGCCAACTTTAAGCGCTGCGTTAGCACGGTTTTCAGTGCCGCCAGCAATCCACTCAATAGCGTTATCCGCACCAATCAGGCGGGGTAAACGTACACATCCCCCCCAACCGGGCAGAATGCCTAGCTTGGTTTCGGGCAAGCCAATTTTGGCTTTCTCACTCATCACTCGGAAATCGGTCGTCAACAGTACTTCGCAGCCGCCACCCAGTGCCAAGCCATTAATGGCCGTCACGGTTGGAAAAGGCAGGTCTTCAATCGCATTGAAGATGTCATGAACCTTAAGGTTCATCTCAACGAGATACTCTTCGCCTTTATCAAAAAGGCTGTGAAATTCGGTGATGTCAGCGCCGACAATAAACGCTTCTTTGCCACTGCTAATCATCAGCCCCTGCAGGCCGCTTTCAGCTTGAAGCGCTTTAACTGCCTCACCCAGCTCTGCCACAACAGCGCTAGACAGCTTATTAACGGACTCATCTTTCAGATCGAAAGTGAGCTTAGCGATGTCATTGCCACCTTGGGTGTCACGACGCTCCACCGTGATGGCATTGCCTTGATAGATCATCCGCGCTCTCTCCACAAGTTCGGGCTGGCACCATTAATCGGACCCGCCACGCATTTCATACGGTCGTTTGATTGCGTAAGCTTGGTTGAGATAATGAGGAACGTCAAGCCCTGACTTTTGGCTAATGCGCTTATCTCTCAAGTGCACTTACACAAATCAACTTACAGCAGGCGCACATTTTTTGCGCTTTTAATAGACACAATAGGAACGCATCGACTTTGCCGACGAATCCAACGATCATGCAGTTTTCATTTATGAGCCAACAACGCCATGGGTAGTTTCTTTACTCCCGCCCGTATAGCGGCACTACAAACACGGGTTGAACGTATCGTCGACCGCTTAAAACCCTGGAGCTGGCTGTGGCCACCCATCGCGTTTGGCGCTGGGCTGGGTAGTTTCTTTCTGGTGGACCGCCAACAGTGGCTAGGAGTGGCATTAGCGCTGGGGCTTCTTTTTGCTTGGCTGCTATTGCTTTCCGAGAGTCTCATCGGGCGCTGGCTTGCTAAACGCGGCCACCCCACCTTACCCCGCGGTGTTACTACCTTTATCGCCCAAATGATTCACCAGGAAACACTTTTCTTTACGTTGCCGTTTATCCTGGTTACAACCGTGTGGAATAGCGGACAGACACTGTTTGCGCTGCTAGTGATCGCAATGGCAATACTGTCGATCATAGATCCGCTCTATTACAAACTCGCAGGACGTTGGCGAAGCCTCTATTTTATCTTTCATGCCCAATGCGTTTTTTTAGTGGTACTGGTTATTCTGCCTATCATGCTGCAGCTGACGACCGGCCAAAGCTTAATCCTTGCGTTAGTGATCACCATCTTGGTAGCACTGCCGAGTTTTTGGCACTTACTTAAAAAACGTTCGTTAACGCGCTGGTGTGGGCTCTTTGTGCTCACTATCGCATTAGCCTATACGGCTTGGCTCGGCAAAATATGGGTGCCTCCCGCCAGCTTATGGATGACAAACAGCGCACTTTCTCCGGCGCTAGATATTCAGAGCCGCGAACCGCAGGGAACCATGGCGCTTACGCCAGACGCAATTCGCTCTAAAGGCCTTTACGTTTACACCGCCATTCGAGCGCCGCGTGGATTAAGTGAGACGATTCATCATGCATGGCACCACAACGGCGAATTGTTAGATGAAGTAGAACTTGCTATCAACGGTGGACGGGAACAGGGCTATCGGGCGTGGAGCCATAAGCAAAATTTCCCAGAAGCACCGTCGGGAGAGTGGCGTATCGACATTATGACCGCTAGCGGACAACGGCTGGGACTGATCCGGTTTACTGTTTCGGAAGATTTGGAAAAAGCCACGATAGCGGATAGCAAAATCCAACCTAGCGGCTTGAGTGCGCTAAATTTGCGGCGTTTTATCCCCGGAAATACCAATTCTGACAACGATCGGCCAACGGACGAATAACATAACGCCTTGCATTCAGCGGCGCAGCTTATGACAATTCGCCTACTTACATTTTTCGGTAGCTGTTTACTATGGCTTCAACAATTGGTTTTCGCATTGCACGTCTGCCCCACTTGTGGCGCTCTATTCTTGATCGAAGGCTGGCGCCCTTGGGGTTAACACAAACACGCTGGGTGACGCTTTACCATTTATGGAAGTTAGGTGAAGGCAACCCTCAGTGTGATCTAGCAAGGGTGATTGGCGTAGAAGCGCCCTCACTAGTTAGAACCCTTGGACAACTTGAGGAGCAGGGACTGGTTGAGCGGCGAGCCTGCGATAATGATCGGCGCAGCAAACGACTCTATCTGACGCCAGCGGCAATGCCGCTACTTGAACAAATCGACAGTGTCGTCCAGGAGGCACGCAAAGAGATGCTGGCTGGCCTCAGTGAGAGCGATCTAGATCAATTAGACAAGTGGCTAGCGCTAATGGAAGCCAATGGTATGGCGATCCAGTTAAGAGACCAAGACAGTCCTACGGCGTAAGCCATGTATTACTGCCCTGCTGTTTCGCCAGCCCCGTTTAGCGGCTTTGCAGCAGGGCGGTCTGACAATCCGCTAAGCGTCTTTCTTAGCGTCTGAAAATCTTCTCCATAGATAGCAAAACGCTCCGCAGTCTGTGACTCCCACCACCATAGTGTTAACGCCGTCGTGTTCGACTCAACCACCAAAGCATCTTGTGGAAGTCGCTCTAGCAGGGTTTTCAAAGTAGCGCTTGCCATTTCTGGCAATGGCCGTAACGGTGCAATTCGCCAACGCCACCCAGCATGATAAAGCTCCAGCGCTTCACTTGCGTTCGATTCACGCACTAACACAAAATCAGGCCCTGGCGCGTGATGGGGAAAATACCACCGATAAGCGGGCATCGTGCCTCGAAAGTTGTGCAACGGGGGCTTCTCCATCTTGATCACTACCCCATGCTTCTTGGCGGCATTCAAACGCAGCGCCATATGGCGCTTCTGCCGCGGGCTGGGCTTAAGCCACATTACCGGCGCGATAACAAACAGCGATATAAAAATAATAATAAGCCACTCCATCTAACCACTTCCCCTCGTCGCAAATACTGGCCATCAGCATTGATGTTAAAAATTGGTCATACTAGCGGATTAACTTAAAAAAGCATGACATAGATCGTTGTTAAGATGGCACTTGAAGCCTAAAGTAAAGGTCATCTAACAACGCGTTCTCTTTGTTAATTATCACGAAGGAGATAAGCCATGAGCTATCACCACATTTTAGTAGCCGTTGATTTAACTAAGGACTCCCATAAAATCTTAGAGCGCGCAGTCGCGATTGCTGCTCGCAACAACGACGCTAAGATTTCAATCATGCACACCCTTGAGCCACTGGGCTTCGCTTACGGTGGTGACATTCCGATGGATCTCACCAGCATTCAAGACCAGTTGGATGATCATGCGAAGAAGCGGCTAGCTGAAATTGCCGCTCCTCACGTCGAGCCCGCTGACCAACATGTCGTCGTCGGCATGCCGGACACTGAAATTCATCGCTTTGCAGAAGAGCACAACGTCGATCTAATCGTTGTTGGCTCGCATGGGCGCCATGGCTTTGCCCTGCTGCTAGGTTCCACGTCTACCGGCGTACTTCACGGCGCGCAGTGCGACGTTCTGGCCGTTCGGGTCGGCAAAAAAGGTGAAGAGAGCGACGAGTAACTCGTGTAGAAAGGCACCCATTGGGTGCCTTTACTCATTCGCTGCTGGTGTCAGTCACCGCTGGCCATCGCCTCAAGCTCCATCCAACGCTCCATTGCCGTTTCAAGCGTTTGCTGTACGTTCTCTAACGCTTGCAATTTTGCTGTGACGGCACTGGCTTCTTGCTGATAGAAAGCGGGGTCGCCAATCTCTTGCTCTAACGCCTCTACTTCATTCTCAAGGCGCTCAATCTCCGCAGGTAACGCATCTAACTCCCGCTGCACTTTGTAAGAGAGCTTAACGGTTTTTTTAACAGGCTCAGCAACCGGCTTCTCTGGCGCTTTTTCAATCGCAACGCTGGTCGGTTCAGTGTTCTGGCGGGCAGCGCCTTCCCACGGAGCAGGCGGCAGTTTACCCCCTTGGCGAATCCAATCCGTGTAGCCACCCACGTATTCACGCACAACCCCCTCGCCTTCAAAGGCCAGCATGCTGGTCACGACGTTATCCATAAATGTCCGGTCGTGGGAGACTAGGAGCAGCGTGCCATCAAAGTCCAGTAGCAGCTCTTCAAGCAGTTCCAGGGTTTCCATGTCCAAGTCGTTGGTAGGCTCATCCAACACCAATACGTTGGCAGGTTGAGTAAACAGCTTGGCTAACAACAGACGGTTGGATTCGCCGCCGGAAAGTGCTTTCACCGGCTGTCGAACACGGTCTGGTGTGAATAGAAAATCCTGAAGGTAGCTCATTACGTGGCGATCTTTTCCGCCAACGGTTACCCGATCGCTGCCTTGGGCGACGTTGTCGTAGACAGTTTTTTCCAGCTCTAAACCTGCACGCAATTGATCGAAATAAGCGACCTTTAAATTGGTCCCCAACTGAACACTACCTTCTGTTGGAGCAAGCTCGCCTAGCAAGATTTTCAGCAGCGTTGTTTTACCTGCACCGTTGCGACCAAGGAAACCAATGCGGTCGCCGCGCATCACTTCAAGATTCACATCACGCAGAATGACATCATTGCCAAAGCGCTGTGTTACGCCTTTCAGCTCGACTACCCGCTTGCCAGTACGTTCGCCGCTGTCGACATTGAGGTTGGCACTCCCCTGACGCTCACGTCGCTGGCTACGCTCCAAACGCATCTGCTCAAGCTCCCGCACACGCCCTTCGTTGCGTGTACGCCGCGCTTTGACGCCTTGACGAATCCAGACTTCTTCTTGGGCCAGTTTTTTATCGAAAAGCGCATTTTCCCGCGCTTCTACTTCTAGCTCGTGCTGCTTACGCTGTTGATACTCGGCATAGTTACCGGGATAACGGCCAAGCTTACCTCGGTCTAGCTCAAGGATCGTGGTAGCCAGCTTAGATAAAAAAGCACGGTCGTGGGTAATCAGTAATACCGCGCCGTTGAAGGCCAGCAGTTGCTCTTCCAACCAAGCAATCGTGTCTAGATCAAGATGGTTGGTTGGCTCGTCAAGAAGCAGTAAATCCGGCTCAGAAACCAAGGCTCGCGCCAATGCAACACGGCGGCGCCAGCCACCGGAAAGCGCGCTCATTTCAGCTTCAGGGGGTAACCCTAAACGGGTGAGTACAACGTCAATGCTCTGATGGAAAGACCAGCCGTCGATAGCCTCGATGCGGGTTTGCAGCTTGGCCATGCGATTCATGTCGGGGTCTGGATCATTGATCAGGTGCTGGTATTCAGAAAGCAATTCCCCCGCTTCCGGCAGCCCCTGAGCGACCATGTCAAAAATCGTCATGCCTGAGGATTCAGGCAGTTCCTGGGACAATACGCCAATCTTCAAGCCCGGCGCACGCCAAATGGAACCATCATCGGCATGAATATCGCCCGCGACTAGTTTTAATAGCGTTGATTTACCGGTGCCGTTGCGCCCGACCAGCGCCAGCCGCTCGCCTTTTTCAACCGTTAGGTCGGCGCGGTTAAGCAGTACTTGGGTGCCGTAAGCGAGTTGCAGCTGTTCGAGTCGTAACAAGGTCACGCAGTGTCCTCCTTCATCATGAGCCGCACAGTGTAACGCATGCACTCGCGTTAAGGAGAGCCCTTATAGAGCCAAACGACACATCGTGCTAACGTCCCACCATCACGTGATAATAACAAGGTAGCGCCAAGCTACTCGTTTAGGGCTGACATCGTGACCGTTACCGTCTCAATGCACTTTGTGAACGAACTACTGTGTGGCTTACCCGCCACTGAGCATTCCCCTGTCCGCTACCTAGAGCTTGCTGGAATTTCCCCCTTTCTACTCAGCGCACCGAACGGCCGAGTCACTGTTGAGCAGTTTGCCGAGCTTTACCGCCTCCTCGCCCTTGAGCTAGATGATGAAACACCCTGCTTTTTCTCCAGGCCGCTACGCTGTGGAACGCTAAAGCTGCTGTGCTTGAGCTTGCTAGATGCACCAACGCTGCATGTTGCGCTTCACCGCTATACGCAGTTTTTTCGGATTCTATTAGATGATTTCGGCTACGACTTTACTATTGAAGGCGATTTTGCTCGGATGGCGCTTGAAGAACGCGCACCGCTGCATGGCAGTCGAATATTGATTCATGAGTTGATGTTGAAACTGTTTCACGGTATCGCCTCCTGGATGATCGCACGCAAAATTCCACCTATCTTGATGGAGTGCGGCTACGCCCAACCCGCTCACAGTGCTGACTACCTCTACTTCTATCCCGGCAAGCTAAAATTTGATCAACCGCAAACAGCTGTTTACTTTGATAAGGTGTTTCTCAACCACCCCATACGCCAAACGAAACAGCACCTTGGCGCATTTCTACAACGCGCACCGGCTGACTGGTTCTACGTCTCTTTTGAAGATCGTTTGATTACTCATCGCGTTCGCGAACATCTTAGCCGCCACTTACCCACCTCGTGTACGGTTCAGCATGTGGCAGACGCGTTACATATGTCCGTGCGCACACTCTCAAGACACTTGAAACTTGAAGGTACCCATTTCCAGGCGGTTAAAGACGAATACCGTCGCGACTATGCTATTCAGGCACTCACTCGCAGCACACAGCCACTGACAGCCATTGCAGAAAAACTAGGATTTGAAGACCTGGCTTGTCTTAGTCGAGCGTTTAAACAGTGGACGGGAAATTCACCCGCCGCTTACCGCAAGGCGCAAACGGCGGGCATAAAACGCTAGCGTTTATATCTCAGTGCGAATGCGCTTTTTATCCAGCTTACCGACACTGGTTTTAGGAATTTCATCTACGAAGCGAATCAGCGATGGAATCCCCCAGCGATTGATGCTGCCCTGCGCGACGAACTGCTCCATAAACGCCTGTACTTCTTCTGCCGTGGGCGGGTTATTAATATCGCTGGGTACCACAAGTGCTGCTGGGCGCTCCCCCCATTTATCATCCACAACGCCAATGACCGCCACTTCCGCCACACCTGGGCATTGGCTAATATAGCTTTCTAGTTCAAGAGAGGAGAGCCACTCTCCACCGGTTTTGATGACATCTTTAATACGGTCGCTAATGGCCAAGAAACCATGCTCATCAATCGAGCCAACATCACCGGTATGCAGCCACCCATCCCGCCAAAGCTCCTCACTGCGTTTCTCTTCTTTGTAGTACGCCTGGGTTAACCAGGGTGCCTGGGCACGCACTTCACCGACACTGACGCCATCATGGGGTAACGGTTCTCCATTGGCATCAACCACCTGCAATTTCACTAGCGGCACGGGCAAACCAGCTTTACACCGCCAGGGAAGCTGCACTTCAAAATCAGCTTCGGCAACATCCTGAGGTAAAATATCAGCGGTTAGCAGCGGGCAGGTTTCTGACATGCCGTAAGCACTACGCGTATCAATGCCGAGTGACCAAGCACGGCTAGCCAGGGCTTGGGTTAGCGCACTGCCGCCGACAAGCACCTTCCAGCCGGTTAAATCAATTTTTCTCGATGCGATAGCGTCAGCGCTAACCACCATATTTAACAGTGTTGGCACGCAGTGGGAGAAATCGACCTTTTCGTTCACCAACAGATTGATCAACATTTCCGGTTCATAGCGGCCAGGGTACACCTGGGTCGCTCCCATCAACGTGGCAGTGTAAGGCACGCCCCAGGCATGCACATGGAACATCGGCGTGATGGGCATGTATACCTTGTCGCGGTTGAGCAGCTCAAAACCCGGTGCTTGGAAGGTGCTGGCTTCACCTAGTGTGTGCAGGACTAATTGGCGGTGGGTAAAAAACACCCCTTTCGGATTGCCGGTGGTGCCCGTGGTGTAGAACAGCGTAGCCACTGCATTTTCATCAAAAATAGGAAACTCGTAATGAGTTGGCTGCTCACTTAACAACGCCTCAAACTCACCCACTAATGGCAGCGACGTGCTGACGGTGCTTTGTGTTTCTTGGCTCGCCGCTTCTTGGCAAAGTAGGTAACCGCGTATATTAGGTAGTTGATCAGCCAGCGGCTCCAGTAGCGGTACAAAATCCTCATGCACCAGCACAAAGACGTCTTCAGCGTGCTCCATCGTGTAGTGAATTTGCTCGGGCGCCAAACGTACATTAACGGTGTGTAGCACGGCACCGATCATTGGAATGGCAAAAAAGCACTCTAAATAGCGATGGCTGTCCCAGTCTAACACCGCCACCACATCCCCCGCCTGGACGCCCTGTGCTGTTAGCGTATGGGCAAGCTGGTGTACCCGCTCACGAAAACGTTGATAGTCATGACGGCTCTGGTCTCGATAAACAATCTGGTTGTTCCCCGCCATTCGAACGCCGGACTCAAGTAAGTCGCTAATTAACAGCGGCGAGCTAGTCGCAGACGGCGTAGAGGGAAGTATTTTTGGCGTTATCGTAGACATAAAACACACCTGTCGATTGTGATTGGAAAACTGTTTGTTATTCGCGCTCGATTAACAGCGCAATGCCCTGCCCACCGCCGATACATAGCGTGATCAAACCATAGCGGCCCTGACGTCGTTCCAATTCGTGCAAGGCTTTTAGAATCAAGATGGCACCGGTCGCGCCGACTGGGTGGCCGAGCGCCACTGCACCGCCATTCGGGTTTAGTTTCTCCACTGGGAAGCCCAGCGTATCGGCAACCGCCATCGCTTGTGCCGCGAACGCTTCATTGGACTCAATCACATCAATGTCATTAATCGTCAGCCCTGCCTGCTGGAGACAGCGTTTCACCGCGGGGATTGGCCCTAACCCCATTACCGAAGGTTCCACACCGGCGGTGGTTGCCACACGCAGCCGCGCCCTAACCGTTAAATTGCGCCGTTGCGCTTCATCAGCATGCGCCAGCACCAAGGTCGCCGCGCCATCGTTGATCCCAGAGGCATTGCCTGCCGTAACTACTCCCTCTTTTTTAAAAGCCGGTTTAAGCCGTGCTAAATCGCTTAACTCAACGCCTTCTCGCACATGTTCGTCACGGGCAAAGGAAACCGTCTGTTTACCTTTTGTCACCTCAACAGGCACGATTTGCTCGTCAAAACGCCCTTCTGCAATGGCTATTGCCGCCTTGCGATGGCTATCCAATGCAAACTGATCTAGCTGCTCGCGGCTTAAGCCATACTGCTTGGCGATATTTTCAGCGGTCATGCCCATATGTCCGCTGCCAAATGGGTCACTAAGAATGCCGAGGGTAAGGTCCTGGATATTGGCATCGCCTAGGCGTATGCCGTTGCGTGCTTGGGGCGGCAGTAGATAAGCACCTCGCGACATCGACTCAGCCCCACCTGCCAATGCTAAGCGGCTGTCGCCCAGAGCGATTTGCTGTGCGGCGGATATCACGGCCTGCACACCGGAACCACATAACCGGTTAACATTAAAGGCACCGGCTTCTTTTGGCACACCCGCACTCAACGCGATATGACGGGCTAGATAGGCATCCTCCGGGCCGGTCGTAATAATATGGCCATACACAGAGTGATCGATGTCGGCACCAGTAATGCCCGCACGGCGCAGTGCTTCCTGAGCAGTGATCGTGCCTAACTCATGGGGCGCGCAAGATGAGAGCGATCCACCAAACCCGCCAATAGCGGTGCGAGCACCGCTTACAATAACAACGCTATCCAGTTGCATAATCTCTCCTTAGTAATGACGCACAGCGGAAAAGAGCTTAAGAAAAGCGCTTAAGCCACTTTGCCCAGCAGCGAGCGTGCGACCACTTCCTTCATAATCTCAGAACTGCCGGCGTAAATAGTTTGCACCCGCGCGTCTAAATAGAAGCGTGAAATGGGATATTCTTGGGTGTAACCATAGCCACCAAACAGCTGAAGGCACCGATCAACAGCACGACACTGCAGCTCGCTAAGCTGTAATTTGAGTATGGCAGCCTCGGTACTGGTCATCGTGCCGTGGCGGTACTTATTCACGCACTGATCGAAGTAAGCTCGCGCGACATCCAGCTGTGCCTTGATCTCAGCCAGCGTAAAGCGGGTATTTTGAAAATCGGCCACGCGCTGACCAAACGCGTGACGCTGGGTAACGTAATCCAGCGTTAATGCCAACGCGCCCTCTACCGCGCCAAGCGCTTGCGCGCCTACGCCTAAGCGCTCCCGGGGCAGCTCTTGCATTAGATAGCGAAACCCAGCGCCCTCTTCCCCTAATAAGGCACTGTTAGGCAGTTGCAGTTGGTCAAATGCTAGTTCTGCCGTATCGCTGGCGTGCTGGCCAATTTTCTTAATCGGCTTGCCGCGGGAAAAACCGGTAAGTGACGTATCAACCAAAAACAGCGAAACCCCTTTTGCACCTGCACTGGGGTCTGTTTTTGCACAGACAATAACGAGATCGGCCACTTGGCCATTGGTAATAAACAGTTTGCTGCCGTTAAGCGTCCACCCGTCGGCTGTTTTGGTAGCGCGGGTTTTCATCGCTGCCAAATCGCTGCCAGCATGCGGCTCGCTCATAGCAATCGCCCCCAACCACTCCCCACTGGCCATGCGGGGTAGCCAGGTTTCGCGCTGTTCATCAGTGGCTAAATTTTGCAGGTAAGGCATCACGATATTGGCGTGAATATTATAAGCGCTGGCTAGCCCACCAAATCCTTGTCGAGACATCTCCTCCAGTACTAGTTGGGTGATAGCAATATCGGCACCTGAGCCGCCATAGGTCTCATCAAGATCAATCCCCAATAGACCAGCAGCACCCAGCGCTAGCCATAAAGAGCGTGGTATTTCACCATCCGCTTCCCACTGTTCATAGAAAGGCGCTACTTCCTGCGCTAAGCAGCGGCTGATCATGTCATGAAACAGCGCTTGTGTTTGCTCGTCCATGCTCACTCCTTTAGGTCTTTGCGCAGGTGACGTTTAAGAATTTTACCTGCGGTGCTTTTGGGCAGCGCCTCTGCAAACACCACACGCTTAGGAACCTTGTAGGGGGCAATCAAGCTTTTAACATGTTGGATGAGTTCATCCTCGCTAACCACTTGCCCCTCTTTCACCACAACGACGGCGGTTATCGCTTCAATCCACTTTTCGTCAGGCAGACCTACCACCGCTACTTCCGAAATGGCCGAGTGCTTAAACAGCGCCTCTTCCACCTCCCGGCTGGCAACCAGCACGCCCCCCGTATTGATAACGTCTTTAATCCGGTCCACGACATATAAGTAACCTGCTTCATCGAGGTAGCCCACATCACCAGAGTGAAACCAGCCACCTTGGAAAGACTCAGCGGTCATCTCCGGCTTATCCCAGTAGCCCGTCATTAACTGCGGCGAACGATGGACAATCTCGCCATGCTCACCGGGGGCAACGTCATTCATCTCCAAATCCACAATGCGCGTTTCCACTGTAAGTATCGGCCGTCCCGCCGACGCAGGACGCTCAGCATGCTCTTCAGGGCGTAACACCGTTGCCAAGGGGGCAATTTCACTCTGCCCGTAGCAGTTATATAAACCAACGCCGGAGAAACGCTGCTGCATCTCTTCCAGCACAGGCACTGGCATGATCGAGGCGCCGTAGTACGCTTTCTTGAGTGTGGTTAAATCGAACAGATCAAAGTCTGGGTGGCGCAGTAAGCTGATCCATACAGTGGGCGGCGCAAAAAAAGATACGACCTTTTTTTCGGCAATCGCCGCCAAGCAGCTATCCGGTAGCGGTGCTTCAAGCAAATGAATGGGGGCGCCTAGGAGTAAAGCCGGCATTAAAAAAACATGCATTTGTGCGGAGTGGTAAAGCGGAAGAGCGGCCAACATGGCGTCACTCCCCTTGATATCCAACTCCACCATGCAGGCCATATATTCCGCCATCAGCGCTTGGTGGGTCATCATTGCCGCTTTAGGCGCTGCGGTTGTGCCAGAGGTATAAAGCAGCTGTGCCAGACTGCTTCCCTCTACGGAGACCGTTGGCTCACTTGTTGATGGTGAGGTTTGCGCATAAGCCAAGACATCAAACCGATCTAGCGGGTTATCTTGTTGATCAGCATGCAGTGTTCCATTGACCGTTAATGCTAACCCTTGGGCTGCCTGCTGCACTTTGTCAGCTAGCGAACTATCGCTTAGCAATCCTTTCGCCCCAGACTGCTCAAGGATATAGCGCAGTTCATCACTACTTAGCGCAAAGTTTATCGGCACATGGACTAAGCCCGCTTTAGTGGCAGCAAGCCAGGCAATAACATAGGCATCTGAGTTTTTACCGTATACCGCCAACCGATCCCCAGGAGAAAGGCCGGCTTCTAACAAGCCACTGGCTACACTGTTAGCAGCATCGTTAAGCGACTGATAGTTCCACACCCGCTCACCAAACGTTAATGCGAGCTGCTGAGAATATTTGCGAGCGCTGCGGTTTAGCGCAGCGCCAATCGTATTACGGTGAATTAAAGGTGTCTGTTGCATGCCAAATCCTTATTGTTATGTGTTGTTAGGGCTTCAGCGTTTTACGAATTGCTGACGAGTGGGCAAATGCTTTCAGAAAGTGGTCGGAATGCTTCCTCGGCGGGAATCGTGCGCACAACTCTGAAAAGGTCATCCTCATCGGCTGATTCTTCCGGTGTTTTCACTTCAACGAGGTACATATCATGGACCATACGACCGTCTTCACGAATGTAGCCGTTCGTTGCAAAAATATCGTTAATGGGGGTATCAGCCATCTGCTGACGCACGGTTTGCGTGTCGTCTGTTCCCGCTGCCTCAATGGCTTCTAAATAGTGGCGGGTGCTGGAATAGAGCCCTGCGTGCACCATGGTCGGCATGCTGCCGGTGCGCTCACGGAAACGCTCTGCCCAAGCGCGTGTTTCATCAGTTAGGTCGTAATACCATGCTTTAGTGAACTGCAGCCCTTGAGCGCTCTCCAATCCAATGCTGCGTATATCAGTACTGAACAGCACCATGCCCGCTAGAATCTGTCCGGCTTGAGTAACGCCAAATTCGCCTGCCGTTTGCACCGCATTAATGGTGTCACCGCCCGCATTATTGAGGGCAATTACATCAGCGCCTGATGCCTGGGCCTGCAGCATAAAAGAGGAAAAGTCACTGTTCGGAAAGGGGTGTCGTGCGCTACCGACTATCGTTCCACCATTCTCAGTGACCACCCGCTCTACATCTGCTTCAAGCGCATGGCCAAACGAATAGTCGGCACTAAGTAAATACCAGTTTTTATAGCCTTCTTGGGTAATTGCCTTTGCCGTACCGTTAGACATCGCCCAGGTATCGTAAACCCAGTGGATATGATTGGGAGAGCAGTGCTCGTTAGTGACACTGGAAGAAACAGCACCGTTCACTAAGCCGAGTTTATCCGCCTCTTCTAACAAGCCTACGGCTGCTAATGTAACCGATGAAGCCACGAGGCCAGTGACCATATCGACATTGCGCTCATCAATCCATTCGCGCACTACGCTTGAGCCAACATCAGGGCTATTACGATCATCAGCACTAAAGACGACGATTTGGGCACCGTGTACACTGCCACCAATATCCTCAATTGCCATCTCAATGGCATCTTGTCCTAACGGGCCTATTGGATCACGATAAACACCTGACATATCAGCTAGATAACCAATGCGGATTTCATTATCTGAAATACCTTCATTGGCGGCCACGCTGGGGGCATAGCTAGCTGTGATGACGGCAGCCGATAGCGCAGAAATAGCGCAATGACGTGATAGATGCATGCTTTTTACCTATCTATTGTTGTTATTAAAAGAGCCTTAAGCCCGATTTATTTCATGCTTCATCCTCATGTTAAAAGTAAAAACTGCTTTACTGTTTACCTATCGAGCCAGTTTTTTTGCAATTCGTGCCATTCGCATGAGATATCTATCCGGGATAGATCATTAGTCGTTGTTACTCTCCAGCGTTACAATGGCGTTTTACAGCTGGCTAAATAATTAACGCTTGCTAGCTGCCATCGAATATTTAACTGACACTGGGAGTGTGACGCTTGGCGACAAGTGCTGTAGATAGCTTTTTACCCGAGGCGCTGCAATTTCGTTCTGATGCCCCCTTAGTGGATATCGGCGCAAACCTGACTCACGAAAGTTTTCAGCGTGATTTAGCGGATGTCATTGCGCGGGCGAAAGCGGCCAATGTAGCTACCTTAATAGTGACGGGTACTGATATTGAACACGCCGAGCAAGCCGTAGAGCTGGCTAAACAGACCCCAGGCATATATGCCACTGCCGGGGTACACCCGCACGATGCTAGCGGGTGGAGCAGTGATGTGGCACGCCAGTTAAAAACGCTTCATCAAAAACCTGAAGTGGTTGCCGTGGGCGAGTGTGGACTGGACTTTAATCGCAATTTTTCAACGCCTCACGAGCAAGAGCGAGCGTTTGAAGCTCAGTTGGCGCTCGCTGCTGAAAGTGGCTTACCGCTATTTTTGCACGAACGCGACGCAGGGCAACGAATGCGTGAAATGCTGCATAGCTGGCGAGACGACATCAGCCAAGCTGTTATTCACTGCTTCACCGCTGATCGAGATACGTTGCACGGCTATCTCGATTTAGACCTTCATATTGGTTTAACTGGCTGGATTTGTGATGAGCGCAGAGGTCATCACCTTCGCTCAATAGTGAAAGATATTCCGTTAGACAGGTTAATGGTAGAGACTGACTGTCCTTATCTGCTGCCTCGTAATCTTCCTGCCAAACTAAAAGGACGCCGTCACGAGCCAGCCTTGCTACCATGGATTGTAAGAGAGATTGCCCAATGGCATGACGTGACCGAAACCGAGCTGGGGAACGCAACAACCCGCACTGCCCAGCATTTTTTCCGCCTCGATACGGAAGCTTAAAAGGAGCAAAGCGTGGCTGATTACCCAGGGTTTATTGCCATTGAGACGGGCGAAGATAACGGCTTACCGCTGGCTATTGCTTGGTCTCTACCTGATGGACGTATAAAGCAGACACTCATTCAGCCTGATGATAGCTGGATCAGCGAAGACACAAACGTGATGGGCTCCTATAGCATTGAAGAGCTAGAAAGCCTCGGCGTCAGCCCTTTGGATGTCATACGTGAACTAGAGACCGATCACTTCTCGGCTACGCTGTACACCAGCGATAACGGTGAGGATGAAGCAGCGCTGGCTCGACTCTTTGACACCTACGGTTTGGATCCTTTTGTTGAATTAGCGCCTGCACAGGTGCTTTATGAGGCAATTAGCGCGCGAGATTGGCACCGCTTACGCAGCGAAATTTTTAACGACATGGGACTCGAACCGATGCGGCCCGAGCACGAAATTGAAGTAATGCTAACGCTTCACAAGCAGCTTACCGAGAAAGACTAAGCCGACGCGACCAGTGCCACGTCAAGTTCTCGCTGCCCCTGTTTAATGGCCTGCACCAAGGTATCTTGATGCTGATAATAGCGTGTCAATGCGATCAAGAAAGCGTTGGCACGCAATGGCAGTCCCTCTGCTAAATAGCGTGCTGCTCTAGCGTCTACTTTGTCAGCAAACGCATCTCGATCGACCTCAACGTCCCCTCCTAAATTATCGACACTAACGTGGAATGTGCGTCCGCAGGCATGGGTAAACAGCTTTTCCAGCGCCTGCGGGGCAATCTCCGCTTGTTCGAAGGCATGCTGCTGCTGGGCGTCGCGCCCATCAGGCAAGTACCAGTACCCGTAATCTTCCAGCTGCCGACGCTTCTCTCCTGCGATGCACCAGTGGCTAATCTCGTGCAGTGCACTAGCAAAAAAGCCGCGCGCAAAAATCACCTGATGATAAGGTGTTTCAGATGTAGCTGGGCGATATAGGGGCTCATCGCCACCTTTGATTAAGCGCGTCTGATAACGTGCTAAAAACACACCATCAAACAGCGTCATTATGTCGTGAAGCGTCCAACGCTCCTGCTCTTGAGTCACTATATACCTACGTCGTCGTTCATTTCGTAAAGTATACCCGCGCCTAGTCCAGATGATAAAGAGATGGCAAATCATTAGACAGCTACCGAGATACTAGTAACTCCTGCTACTCTATCGGCTTTTGTTGGGTCACTTTGCTAAACAGGAAACATATCGTGGGCGGCTTTACTAGCAATATAAAATCCATCTATTGGCCAGAAACACGCAAGTTGGTAGCGTTAGCGCTCCCCATCTGTGGTGCTCAACTCGCACAGGCGGGTATGAGTGTGGTCGACGTCATGATGACCGGCAGGCATAACGCCACCGACTTAGCTGCCGTTTCGGTTGGCTCAAGCCTGTGGATGCCACTGATGCTATTTATGACCGGTACATTAATGGGCCTTACGCCTATCGTGGCACACCTTTTGGGTGGCAAGCGAAACAGTGATATTCGCCCTGCGGTTCACCAGGCACTGTGGGTCGCATTAGTACTCGGGTTCACTGCCGCTGTATTGCTGTGGACAGTCGTGACACCTATCTTCGAACTGATGGGGGTGCCTCCAGCGGTTGCAAGAGAGTCTGCTGCCTACCTTTCCGCGGTTGCCTTCGGCATGCCCGGAATCGCCTTGTTTCAGGCACTTAGAGCCTTTTCAGATGGCATGAATCACACTCGCCCCGCGTTATGGATTAGTTTAGTGGGACTAATCGTTAATATTCCCAGTAACTATTTACTTATCTATGGCGGCGATGGCCTAGTTAACTTATTGGGTGATGGGTTACCCAGCGCTCTGCAACAGCTACCGGCACTAGGCGCATTCGGCTGTGGCATCGCCACAGCACTCTCGATGTGGACAATGGCTGTTGCAATGGCTCTCTATACCCGCAAAGGACACGCCTATCAAAGCGTCTCGATTTGGCAAACGCTAACCCCACCAACACTGTCGGGCATTCGCGAGCTTATCGTAGTGGGCATGCCCATCGGTGTGGCTATTTTCGTGGAAGTGACGTTATTTACCCTGATAGCCTTGTTTATTGCCAGTTTCGGAGAGGTCACAGTCGGAGCTCACCAAATTGCCCTAAGCTTCACGTCTATTCTCTTTATGCTGCCGATGTCATTGAGCATGGCACTTACCGTACGTGTTGGTAATACATTAGGCCAACAACGCTCTGCTATGGCGCGCACTGTTGCTTGGAACGGTATTGTGATCAGTGTCATTGTGGCCGTCATCAACAGTACATTACTTTGGTTTACAGCAGTGCCGGTGATTTCGTTGTACACCTCCAATGCCGACATCCAGGCTTTGGCGCTCACCATCATATCCCTGGCAGTCATTTTCCAGCTATCGGACTCACTTCAAGTCAACTTAGCAGGTGCATTACGAGGTTATAAAGACACCCGTATCGTGATGGTCATTACCGTACTTTCTTACTGGATTGTCGGTTTAGGCGGTGGCCACTGGCTAGGAACTCACGGTCTAGGTGCTATGTCTGGTCCACTGGGAGTGCATGGTTACTGGATGGGCCTGATTGCAGGGCTCAGCACAGCCGCACTATTACTTGCTTGGCGGTTAAAATGGATTAGCCAACAGGAGTAAGCAATGGCGCTCTACCCTCAACCTATCTTATGGCTGACGACCAGTGTCAGCCTGGTACTAGCGGGCTGCGGAAACAATGGTGCCGAACAGCCCTGGGTAGAGTATCACCAACAGCTCACTAGCGACCTTGCAATTGCCGATATTGAGCGCCACCCTCCACCTAATATTGGTAAGTTTCCCGAGCGTCGAGAACGACTATTCACTATTCCTGAAACCCGAGAGGGTATGCTCAATATCTATGCGTTACGTGAGTGTCAGATAACATCGCTCATTGCAGCACGGAACAATCAGCTCGGGCGTGTTGCTCCCCCTAGCCAGCACTGGCTTTACGAACGCGCGCTCTGGCAGCGCCTAAGTGCCTGTTGGAACAGTGGTGTTCCTGACGGCTTAAGTGATGACAATAAAGCGCGATTGGCTGAACTAACTGAGCTCAAGACAGAACAGCTACCGGCTGTCAGTTGGAATGCTATTTTTGATTCTGAAGAGTGGGAAAAAAGCTTTTCCCGAGCAAGCGCCCCCCTAAACAGTGCTGAACTACCTAATATCGACAATCAACTGGCTGCCGTTGATTACCTTGAAAAAATGGTGACACACCAATTTAGCCAAACATGGCAACAGGACTCTTCAACACTTGAAAATCACCTTAAAGCGCTGCAAGAGAGGCCTTTAACAGCAGAAATTTTACGCACACTGTTGCTTACCCAGCAACGCTTAGCCGAGGCAAACGTAGCACTTGAGTCAGCACGCTTAACGACTAGTGAATGCCTGCAAGGTGATTTTCCAGCGGGTTTAAACCAAGTTGAACAAATCTCCCTCAAGTGGCTTACAGCAATTAACCGACTAATTAATGCCCAGCAAATAACGCCACCTGAAGCGGTTAAAAACTATCAAGACACTTGGTTATCACTGAACAATCCGCAGGCTCCCTGGCAGCGGTTCCAACAAGTAAAAGCACAACACCACGCGCTGCGAGACCAATTTACTAGCTGCTCCGATAATTAAAAATCACAAACCCCCTTAACCTTCTTGGCAACCTGTGCTATTGGTGAACTAAGTGGTAAGCAGCATACGCTGTTTATCGATGTCGTGACCACGCAGCACAAGGAGGGACATTATGGGCGCATCCCTGTCACCCCGCTCTGCCCAGGTCATCGACCTGGAAACCGTGCGTCAGCGTCAGCAGGCGCAAAAATGTTTGATCCGCCTAGCCCCTGAGCTAGATGGGTTAGAGATGGTCTACCAGCTCGCTGCGAGTCCCGACACGTATTACGGCCTACCTATTTTGGCCTGGGGGCTGCAAGAGAACGGTAACATCATTGGCCTTGTGCCATGGATGGAAAAGCTCGCTGCTTGTCATGAACTCGACAGCCATGAAAATGGCCAGTTTATTGGCTACCGCGATCCAGAAACTGAAGAAATTTTCGCCCTTCCTCCTGATCATAAATACGACGAGCTAATGGCCTCAGCGAGTTACTTCGAGTATGAAGCTTCAGGAGAGGTGACGCTGATTCAACAGCTTCCGGATACCCTTGGCACTCATGCTTTATGCATGAATCATCCCGACGCCCCTTGGAATATGAAGCAAGTCTATGGATGGCGTCTGTATAGCGATGGGAGTGTTGAAGCAGTTCTTGCCGATGAACAGCAAGCCACAACGTCCCCCATTCTACTGGGTGATAAATGCCTTTACGATGCCCACTCCCGCCATCGCACGGTTTACTTTTTTCAACGCCATATCGCCAACCGCATAATGGATGAAGACCCGGCGACACTGGAAGCTTTGGCGATGATGGTTGTTCCAAATAAAGAGGGGTGATTTTGCATAAGCACTCACGAGGCTAGCCAAACCCTAAAGCCGATACTAATGGCTAGCCCCGCATAACTGCAGAAGCCTTACGCTAGGCGAATAAGATACACATAGTGGGCATCAGACTCTTCTTGCAGCAGTAGCTGGTGCCCCAAAAATTGACAAAATTTTGGCACATCGCGAGTCGTTGCGGGATCTGTCGCTATCACCTTCAACACCTGCCCTGGCGTCATATCACGCACCTTGTTATGCATTAGCATAATAGGTTCAGGGCAATACAAACCCGTTGTGTCTAACGAGGCATCAAAGGCACTTGGGTCATACGTATTATCAGTCATCTACAATCTCGTTTAGGAAACAGACAGCATGATCAAAGTAATCATTGAACGGCGCATTATGCCTGGCCTGGAAGAAGAATATGAACTGGCTGCGCGCCAAGCAATGCGCGTTTCGCTTGGCGTACGCGGATTTGTCGGTGGAGAAACACTCGTCGAACTTGGCCACACAGATCGCCGCCTGATGATTACCAAATGGCGCGATCTTCGCGCTTGGAAAGAGTGGCACTCAAGTGAAGCACGTACAGTGGCCATGCAGAGCATTCTACCTCTATTAACAGAAGACGAAACTATCCGCGTATACGAGCCAGGCTATTAGCCCCTTACGCGACTCTGCGCCTACATTTAAATTAGTGAGCGAGCCTTACATGAACCGTCACTTCTTCCCGATCATGGTAGAGGTGGCGACATGTGATATTAGCGCGCACCCCAGCCATTTCCAACGCCTCTTCCAAAGTGCTAATACAGCGACTGACCTCGTCCCAGCGTTTCTTCATTGGCAGTTTTAAATTAAAAATTGCTTCTCGACACCATTTCCGAGTTAACCATCTTTCCACCATCGCTAATACGCGCACAGGCTTATCGACGATATCACACACTAGCCAATCCATTCGCTGCGGCGGCTCCCAAGTAAAGCCATCCTCTTTAAGATGATCTATCTGCCCCGTAGCCATTAGCTGCTTGTCCATTGGCCCATTATCAATGGCATAAACATACATACCACGCTGGACTAACTGCCAAGTCCAACCACCTGGGGCGGCCCCTAAATCCGCTGCCTGCATATGATCCGCAAGCCGTGTCCCCCACTCTTCTCGTGGAATAAACTCATGCCATGCTTCTTCTAACTTTAGCGTTGATCGGCTTGGTGCGCGGGATGGGAAACGTAAGCGGCGTATCCCATTAAGTAGCTCACTTCGATTGTCAGGAAAACTCATACCCAACTGAACGCGATCACCATCCGTCCAGAAAATATGTAAACGACGTGCACCGGCTTTACCGCGCAATGCGCCACGTTTTTTTAGCATACTCTGCAATGGCTTAGTTAGTGCTTTAATTAAGCCTGCCAATGCTTTGCCATCATTGGTATCTGGCGTTTCGTGCCAAATTTCTTCAAAACTCCAGCGACTTGACTTTATCTGATCAAGAATAGCCGTAAGCCTATCGTCCCGGGACAGCGTGAGCGCAGGCAGTGCAGCTAGACTTTGGCGAGCAAAAATAAGTTGCTTAAACGCCGCTTTACGGTGCAAATCATTAATCGGCTCTTTATCTAAGCGCGTTAAACTCACCCAACCTTCGCCTTGTGCAGGCTCGCAACCCACCTGGTGCTGTTTGGCGTAGTGTTGCATTTCAGCTAGTGCGTCGTTTTCAAACCCTGGGCGGCAATAGACAAGCCACGATGTGGGTACTGTTTCACTCACCCTTTCACCTCGAAAGTAATTTCATGTCATAGGTGAACATCTATTCAGAATAAAATGCCCCCGCTAATCGATGCATCATAGCACTTTCTTGTAAATGCTTTCTAAGTAGCGAGATAATCAGCGATTATTCATTTGATTGATGCGCTTAAAACATTGTCTAGATCAACAAAAACCCCAGCTTCAATTGAAGCTGGGGTTTCGGGCGGCTGCAGGCCAAGATCAAGGTGGATTCCCGATAACCCCACTCGGGGATGACTGTGCGGTGGTTCGGGAATGACGGTGTGGTGGCTCGGAAATGACAGTGCGGAGACTGGGGAACGTCCCTAATTGATTTTCTTCCGCGCAAACAAAGAACCCAGCCGGTTGGCTGGGTTCTTTGTTAAATAAGTGCCTGACGATGTTCGGGCCGGCCACCCGGCGGGCGGCGTTCCGCTACTCTCCAGGGGAGACCCCTAAAAAGCAAAACCCCGACCAAATGGCCGGGGTTTTTTAATAAGTGCCTGACGATGACCTACTCTCGCATGGGGAGACCCCACACTACCATCGGCGCTAAGCGGTTTCACTTCTGAGTTCGGCATGGGATCAGGTGGTTCACGCGTGCTATGGTCGTCAGGCGTA
>Ga0208300_100501_pt1 | contig 26865 bp, 28 predicted proteins | sample 23_taG_FD_184096 | JGI IMG/M metagenome (GOLD analysis project Ga0208300, IMG submission 184096) | Marine viral communities from Cariaco Basin, Caribbean Sea - 23_WHOI_OMZ (SPAdes) (version 2) | ecosystem: Environmental > Aquatic > Marine > Oceanic | place: Caribbean Sea: Cariaco Basin...
GTAAACCATCAATCACGCCACACATAAATCAATGAAACAATAGCTTAGCCAAGCATGGCCATCTCTGCCATGTAATCATTGAGCGCCCGCGATTTGCTCCGCCAATCATACTGGATCAAATGGATGTGATGGGCCTGGAAGCTCCGGAAGCAAGCCCTGATTCGAGTGTTCGCTTTTGTTTAGGAGTTTGGGCAGCTTCAATGGTCGCAAAGCGAACATTTGCCTTAGACGATTGCGTGGAGCTTTGCGGCTATTTTGGAGCAGCGAATCGAAGGAAGGTGTAAGCCGCCGGAACTCAGAACAAGCGTTCCCCGTTATCCACCTTGGCATCGGGTCTTACCAGAGTAACTGCGCCGTTCGCCGTCTGCACGCCAGTGACCAGGCACTCAGACAGAAAAGGGCCGATCTGTTTAGGCGGAAAATTGGTGACGGCCAAAACCTGCTTGCCGATGAGCTCCTGCTTGCCATAGAGGTTTGTAATCTGTGCACTCGATTTACGAATACCAATGTCCGGCCCGAAATCCACTCGCAATTTATAAGCCCGTTTGCGCGCTTCAGGAAAATCCATCACTTCAATGATGGTCCCGATCCGTAGTTCAACCTTCTCGAAATCGTCCCAAGTAATCATCTCACTGCTCCTTTGACGTAGTTAGTCTGTTAACAAATCTGGCTCGGCGACCTTCCGGCTCTTCGCACGACCCGCGATCAAGGAACCAATGACGATCAGGATGCTGGCACTCAACACGGCAACTGTAGCCTCGCCGAATCCGGCAATGATCAACAGGATCACTGAAATCAGTGGCGCACTGTATGCCAGGATTCCCAGTAACTGGATGTTTCCGTGCTTTACACCATGGTCCCAGGTGAAGAATGCTATGCCCACCGGTCCGAGGCCGAGCCCCACCACGCCAATCCATTGAAGTGCGCCTTCTGGCCACACTGTTTCCTCCCATAAACGGTGACAAATCAACGCCAGAAAAGCCGTGACACCGCAGAACCAGCCCACCGCATCGGTCGGTACCGAGCGAACCAGTCTGCTGAGAACGGAATAGGATGACCAGATCAAAGCGCAGAACAGAGCCACCATGTAACCCGGCAGGTTCTCCCAGGAAAATCCATCGGCATTACGGCTGATCAACAACCAACAACCCGCTAGGGCAACCAGGGCCCCAACGATGTACTGACCTCGTAGTTTCTCGCCCGGCAGGAAGGCCGACAGCAGGACGATTAGCAGCGGCCATAGGTAAGCCAGAAGGCTGACTTCAACGGCCGGGGCCAGTGTCATGGCCTTGAAGTAGGCAAAGTGATACCCGAACAAGCCAACGATGCCGATGCACCATGCAAGCGGCGATTGCCGTAAATAATGCACACCGGAATGTCCCGAGAAGACCCAACGACCGCACATCAGCAGGAAAGCGATACCGAAGGTCATGGCCATAAGCTGGAACTCAGGAATCTCACCACCGGAAAGCTTGGTCAGCAATGCCAAAGTGCCCCATAACAGAACCGAAATTGACCCGATCCAGGTTGCGGCGGTAACGGATGCCATGAAACCCTCCCGAAACTCTCATGTGTGAATGATTGCAGAAGGGTATCCAGTGCGAAGGGTAGGAACTTTCAAATCCTGGCGGAACTATTTCGAAATACGGCGGAAGTGGCTGGGCGCTTTGCCAAAGTGGGCTCTGAACCTGTCGCTAAAGGCCGATAACGATGAATAGCCGACAGCGTCGGCAACTCGCTGGACGCTGAGCCCCGACTGCTCCAGAAGCCGCCAAGCTTCTTTCATTCGTAACTCTGTGAGGTATTGATGCGGCGTCATGCCGACCTGGCGCCGAAACAGATCGTTCAACTGCCGAATGCTCAGATGTGCCACTGCAGCCGCCTCAGCCAAGGACAGCGGTCGGCTGAAGTGTTCGTCCAGCAATTGTTTCGCGGCGAGGACTCTGCGGTCCAGCTTCAGCTGACTTCCATGGCGCTCCTGAAGCAACTGAATCAGCAGAAGCAGCATTTGATGCTGGGTAAAATCCGACTCAGTCCCATGTTGGAGCTGTGCGTGAAGGAACTGGACGTAATGGAGCAATGCCGGATCGAGGTCTACGAAACAAGGTAGCTTGTCTAGCGCCGGGGCCAAGCCTTCGGGGACATCTGCAACCAAAAACCGATTATCGTCGGTCGCAGCATATCCATGGCCAATTCCTGCGGGAATGATTGCCGCTCGATGCTGTGTAACCTCTCCTTCCTTGGCATCTACTGACAGAGATAACGTTCCCACCAACGGCAATACCAGTTGGTGATGGTCGTGGGAGTGGCTTTTTCCCTCGTCTTCGTAGGTTCGTATATGCAAGCCGATCTCAGAGTGCTTCATGCGACCAGTATAATCAGAAACATAGGAGAATCATCACAGAACCACTCTTTCATCCACCTCTCATCCGTGATCCAGCCAGATCAGGCCGCCAATTCCCTACTCGACTCTATAGGGCCCTGGTTTTGTCTAGCGGGCTGAGAGGCGCAATTTGTTCCTGCTCAATCCACAGTAAGCTTGTTCGTTGGCAGTTACCAAGATGTTCATAAAGCTCAGAAATGGCAGGATAACCTCGCGCTGATTCAATCGCTTGCATCAACCCTGCCACAGGTATTTCCTTGAGCTCGTCGTCACCTTGGCTTCGTATCGAAGCATCCAGCCCCATAAGGTATGGCTGAATATCGATATTAAGTCGTTTCGCCAGAAACGCCAGGATTCTATAACCACCCACGTCACGATCGCCCCAGTGATAAACCGGCACCTCATCTTGGACTTCAGCGATAATGATCTCTATTGCATGCAGCCAGGCACGGGGCGGGAACCCAGCGGTGTAAATGACGACACCCGCATCATCAATCTCCCGCACATACCGCTCAAAGCTGGCTCGGTTTTCAATGAAGAGCAAATACGGTGGTCGTTGGCGCCACTCAATACCTTTAATTTCATCCGGGGAAACACCGATCCCGTAGTGGAGCGCGGACAAATCAACAACACCTCGGCAGAATAGCAGGGCGTTCGCTTTAAACCGCATTGGCATTGGGTATTTGCTGATCCCATAATGCTCCAGCAACTTCGGTCCATCGTCCATCAGGTTTGCCACGTCATCGTCCAGTTGACCGACCATCAAACGACGAATCAGATTCGCGAAACTCTTCTCCTCAAGCTTCTTGGAGTCATTAAAGAGCATCGTGCTGAGGGTTCTCATCTCAGGGACTGGCGAGGTGTCTTCAGACTGAACGATCCACTCGACAACCTTCATGGCATCGAAAAGCCGCGCGGATTGCTGTCGCTTAACACCATTGAATGTTTTGTTGGCTGACCATGCCTCCGCTATATCTCGCTTAGTCGTTTCCCACCAGGGTATATTGAATTCTGCAGCCTCAAGCTTTTCGAAGGCGAGCTCTATGTCATCCGCCAACGGGGTTAGCCCTTGAGACGCCAGGAGCCGGCATCCATCAGTAATTTGGACCGCCTCAATATGCTTGAATGCACCCAGGGCCACTCTACGCTGATACTGAATGTCAAGATGCTCCAGCGCTTCTAAACTTCGGTGAAGGGCTGTCTTCGCACTATTGTTAAGTGCGAAGTACCACCGATAGGCGTGATCTGTAATGCGTATCCGTGCTTGGGGCACTACACCATCCGGCCTATCGATGTGCTTGATCAGTTGCGCGAGAAATGTCTCGACGTGATTGCTCATACCCCAGTGATTGTCTCCGCTTTGGCTTTTAATTCAGCGGCTCGCTCAATGACAAGCTCAGGGTGGTAGACAGGGTTGCGTTGATCAATCAACTTATGCCCTCCCTCGAAAATTTTTGTGTGGTCGATAACCACATCACGACCTTCCCGGCAGATGGTATAGATCTGGTCCATTTCCTTACCGATCTTGAGGGTGACCTCAGGCGGCGCAGCCACTATTAGCTGCAGACCAATCTCTTTCAGAAAGGCAACGGCACCACTGGCGTTCCCCCCATCCATATTGTTGAACGCTTCATCCAGGAGAACCAGAGAGGCACCCCGAGGAGAGTTTTCACGAATCTTGTAAACATTCATGAAACTCGCCGCCAGAGCGATATAAGCGGGAGTCTGCTTCTCCCCGCCAGAACCGGTGCTTTGCATTTCGGTTACCCGACGCTCTTCACCCGTATTGGGATTACGCATTTTCATATCGTATTGGAAGAACGAGCGGTAATCCCGGATCTCATTAATCAGATCATCCCCGGAGATCAGAGCCTCTTTCAGAAGTTCGAGGGCCGGATGCTCGGAATCTTTCTCGAACAAGGTGCCAACCAACTCGGCCTGCTCCCTATCCACGGTTGTTATGTATTCGTAAACAGTGGCCAAGCTCTCGGTCTCACGGAGCTTGAAGTGAAAGCTGTAGATGTTGTCGTGGAAAGGAATTCTCTTGAGGACACTGTTGAGCTGCTGGAAAGTGTATCGCATCTGATCAAAGCGATTCTGAAGCTCCCCGACGATGATGCCCCGAAAGTTCATTTCCATTTGCTCAGCAGCTTCCTGAGCGGCTTGTCTATGATCCAGTAACTGAGCTTCGAGGATGCGCTCTACCCAATCGGTGCAGTCGGTCTTTATGACAGAATAGGCATCAGAGTCATCGTTCTCAGGCTTGGCGGCCCCCAGAAGCTCAGCCCGATTGGCAATGTCTTCTGAAAAATCATTGGTGAATTGGATCACTTTTACATGCAGGTCTCCACGTGACCTTAGTTCTTTTTCCCGGGCAGTATTTTTCTTCCCTTCCGCTTCATTTCGAATCAGTGCGTAGCGCCCCTCAGCCCCCTCATATTTCTGTTCATAGGCTTCCCAGCGTTCCAGCGCCTTATTCATGTCGTGCAATTCAGATGCCTCTGTGTGGCGGCGTTGCTCCCGGGCCCTCTCCAGTAAAGGACGAACCTGCTCCAAATCAGCTTTCAGGCTTTTGATGGTAGCCTCTGCCTGTTGTTTGTCGCTTCTTGCCTGTGTGATTTTTTCATTGCAGTTATAGTGGGCCTGCTCCGCCTTCTCTTTGGCGCTCTTAAGACGCTCATCTTCAGAGGTAAGAGGCTGCAGCTGTTCCCTGGCATGAGAGAGAGTTTGCTCACAGGCTGCCAGACTCTGACTTTGCTCTTGCAGCGCGACGGCGCCATCGTTGACCGCCGCGCAAACGCCCGCCCACTGGCGATTAAGCTTGCTCAGCGTTGTCGACGGGCCACTTAACCTGGCTACTCGCCGGGCCAAACTATCAAGCTCTTTTTCCAGCCGTTCCAGCTGTTGAGCTTTGGCATGTTTACCAATCAGCAGACCGTCAATTTGAGAGGTGCCGCCAATCGTTGCGCCGCCAGCCGTTAAACCGGAGGCCATCAGTGCTTTACGTTCGCGCCTGAGTTCATCACGGGTCGCGGCCATCTTGGTTCGATCCAAGATGATGTTCATGAAGCCCCGGGCTACCGGGTCCTGGGTTTCGATGAGTGTCGAGACCATTCCCACAGTAGGAGATTTGTTTTCGCGCAAAGCTAAATCTGGGTTGATAAGGCGTGCTCGCCTTATGCGCGGGCTTTGTTTCTGAGTGGCTTCGTAGATCTCAAGTGCGTGACCAAAATCTTCTGTTGCAACTACAAGAGCTTCACGATTCGGCCCGAGATAGGATTCAACAGCTTCTTGCCACTCTGAATTAGTGATCTCACATACATCACAAACGGGCACCGCCTGAATGCCCTTCTGCTTTAATAGCTCAATGGTTAGGCTGGTTGACGGATGAATGTCCGAAAGCCCGTTCTTCAACCTTTCAACTCGTGATTGAAGTGCTGCGCCATCATCTGTGATTTGTTTCAGTTCATGGCTGACATGTTTATCTGCTGTTTCAAGCCGTGTGGAAATTTCATCCAAAACCGGTCTGGCATCGAAAAGATCCGCAGTGACCTTGGCGGTATTTTCGTGATCTGATGGACTGAGACTGGCAACGTCAGCGCGGGCAAGAAGATCGGAACATTCGACCCACCGCTCCGCCAGTTGTTCAAAACTGGTAATATCCAGAGTGTCAGCAAAGCGTTGGCGCGTGATTTCACCTACCGTGTTTCTGAGGGAAGTGGTTAGCTCAGCGAAACGGGTAGTTGCTTGCGTGACATTTTGCTCCGCCGCCTCGACGGTTTTACTCAGACTTGCGGCATCTGAGTATTGCCATGCTATCAGAGCTTCCTCATGACGCTTTTTGAGTTCAGGCAGTCGAGGGGTTTGTTGCTTGATCGTCCGCTCTGCTTCTTCAAGCTTGTCTTGCTGCTGATCCAGACGGTCCTCTAGACCGCTGTTTCGTTCATCAAGCCGGGCCACTTCAGCCTCTTGTGAGACCCATAACTCAAAGTGAGCATCAGTCCGGTGCTTCGTCACCTTATCTGCTTCAGTGATCAAAGCTTCACGAGCCAATTTGTGACTCTCCGCGCGCGTGATTTCATCCTCAATGCGGCGGTGCTCAAGCAGATCCTCACGAAGCTGCTCTGTTTCTATAGGTTCGGGTGGCAAAATGAAATCGCGGATAAACGAATCAATCGGACTATCCATCTTCAACTGCAACGCACTGGACAATGTTTTGACCAGCATTTCGGGCTCAATTTTCCCGCTGCGAGTTTGATCAACCGACATCATCTCGGCGAACTTTTCGCGCATAATCCTTGCCCCGTCGATCATCTCGTAGCTCATCGAACCCCGGTACTCTTTGGCGGTCAACTTCATACGATCAACAAATTCACGCCACGGTAAAAATGTGTCCTCCGACGATAAAAGGTCTACCTCGGAGACATGGCGCCCTTTGATGATGTGACCACGAGTTTCAATGCTGGCCGATTGCTGAGTAGCGTGGATAGAGACCCCAAACGAATAGGGCTGCTGGTGATGGTCGTACCAATTCAGAAAAATGTAGGTATTGGCACTTTCCCGCTCGAACGTGGTGACATCGTTTTCTTTGAATTCGCCCAGCGCGTAGCTTCTGGCAGAGCGTCCCGACGCTTTTCCGTCGGAGGCGGCGTTGTAGCTAATACGCCTTTGATCTCCTCCCATCAGAACAAACTGGATAGCATCAAATATCGTTGTTTTCCCGGCCCCATTCTCACCCGACAAGAGAGATGCGGCTACTCCCACCTCCAGGGTTTCCAGATCCAAGAGATACCACTGTGCGAAAACAAAATTTTGAAGGAAATGCGCTGGCATTGGGTTATTCAGCGTTGTCATCAGACGCCTCCGCAGGGTCAGTGCTCAGGTGTGACTCATCTCCGGGTTCTGAATCTGGAGCGTAGCTGTTCATGAAGTTTTCGAGCGATCCAAGAAAGGCCGGGCCTACCACTCGCGTTATATTGGGCAACACCGTCACATCAGGAAGCCTGGTGTCCGGATCTCTGGGCCCAAGTTCAATGATGCCCCTCTTTCGAAGGGTATCCAGGGCCTCGACGGTAGCGGTCAGTATCGGTCTTTCACCTTTAACTTGCTCATATTGATTAAGCAGCTCCACGGTTGGCGGCGTGACGCGGCCAAGGTCCGTGCGCCCCATCGAGGCCTCAGTGTCATACATTTTGCGCAATATCAGCAGAAACACAGTGGCCGTGACATCCAGCTGGCTTCCAGTGCCTCTGGGCAGCACCCCCACATACCCAAAGTTGCGATCGTAATACCAGTCCATGTCCAGTGCATCGAATAGCTTATGGAAGTATGTGGCATTGTCCTCGCAGACTTTGAAGTGCTCTTTCTGCCCTCGCTTACCTTTCCAGACCCACTGCTTCTGGAGCAGGTAGGCAGCTGTATTTCGAAGAGTATCGGCGTAGTCGTCGGAGTTTCGCGACGCAATTTCTTTTAGCTCTCTCAGCACAATGTCATTAATCATTTCGTGATATCTCCGAGAAGGCCTGCCTGGTGATAATCAATCGACGACCGGCCATGTATTCAAGCTGTGTCCATTCGTGCTCGTCGAAGGTTACGCTGTACTCAGCTAACAGGGGATAAAGAGCATGGGTTTTGGAAACACCTTGCGCCAATAAGCGCAAGTGCAACGCTGCCATCATGTCGTCAGCAGTCTTGATGGTCAGGTCATCGGTGGTCATCTGAGCTCGGTCGCCCATATTTGTCTCAATAAAGCTCACCACCCGGTCAGGGTCATACCTCTGGAAGTGTATGTGCTCTTGTTTGAGCTGGTTATAGGCTCGCTTTTCCCACAGGGGCTTGGATTGCCTGCGAACCGTTGCGACCGCCGGTACCGATTTCGCCTTAGGTTTGGCCAAACGGCTTTCGGAAATTAGTTTTTCGCTGATCACCGGACTGGGCAGGGTTTCAATCGAATCATTCCGACCAATACGATCAAGCAAATCCTCGATCTGTTGGCCTATATTGCTGGGAGTGTGCACGGTGTATTTAATTCTTTCATGCATTCGACGGGTAATGCGCCGCGCATAGTCCTGTGTTTTTTTGAACAAGGGCCCAATACCGTCAAACGCAAGACTCAGTCGATCCAGATCGGCTTCGACCGTTTCAGTCGATGGATTCGCTATATCGTCTCGCTGGTATGCCTTAGCACACACCTCCAGCCGCTCCGGATTAAACCGTATATCACTTACCAGCTTGCGAATTTTGCTGGCGTGAAGGTTGGGGTTGCCCTTCAACGCGAGTTTCTCAATATTCGGCAGAAATAGCTCACCCAGGTACTCTTCAAAGTAGAAATTGAAGTTCCCACTGCCTGACGCGTCTCCGCCGCTAATCACATGGTGTATTTCGCGAATATTGCCCACGAGGGCTCGGAGGCGGTTGAGGAAGCCTTCCATGTCATCGGCTGCTTTCCGGATCAAAGACCCATTGGCCGGATCCTTAACCACTTCGGCAAGATTAGAGCGCACCGACAAGCAAACCACACCAAGCGATGGGTGTTCAGCACCCATACTCCTGAGGAATTGCAGTAGTCGCCTACCTTCTTGAGCCATCCAGACCACATAACGGTATCCGATTTCCAGCTCTTCTCGGATCCATCCTGTATCGCGCAACCGGTAGTAAACATAATGTTCTGGGCTTTGCGGGGTGGTTGCGGCCTCACCTGATTCAATTTCCAGGCGTAAGTGACTATTGGCGAGATAGTCGCGAAGAAAAACTCTCACCTGTTGTGGCGTCGGCTCATCCGCCAGCTGCGCCGGATCAAGAAACGCATCGAGCTCTAATAGCAGGTCGAGCATTAACCGCCCATTATCGCCAGCGATCGCTTTGAACAAATTGGTGTTAAGTGTGGCGAAACTCACCGACTCATCCCTCGAAGATTGACACCCGAACTTACGGGGAACACTATATTTTATACACCCCTATATTTTATATGGGTAGCTGATATTTATACAGTATTGGCTTAAAATTCCGGACATATGAACGCAACCAGCAGCTAAAGGGCCCTGCCATGCAGTATTTGCAGTACATAAAACCTGCGATCACCGAAGATACTAGCACTCTGTCTACAGCGAATCTGGCTGGTCGACGGATTGAGGCCGGGGCCTTTTCGCACGCACAATGGCTGCGTTTGTGCTTCATCGAACGTCAACTGTTATGGGAGCGGCGGCTGACCACGACCATGCTGATGGAAACGTTCGGAATTTCGCGGCCTCAGGCTCAAAAAGACATCAAGCTCTATCAGCAGATCGCTCCGACAGCGATGAAACCCTACCAACTTGGCATTCCCTACCATCAGCCAACGGAAACCTTTGAGCCGGTGCTGTTATCGGGCGAAGACCTCCAGTGGCAGTCAATTGAAGATTACGCGCCGCCCAGTGCTGGGCATGCCACAGAAATGCCAATGCTTCAGCGCCGGCATGATTTGACGGTTCTGGCTCGATTGTTGTCGGCTATTGAACACAAGCGATCTATCGAAGCTGTGATCGCAACAATGAGTTCCCCAAAGGGCCGGACCAGGCGTTTAACTCCGACAGCTGTTGCCTTCGTTAACAACCGTTACCACGTTCGTGCCTTTTGCTGGGACCACATGGGTTATCGAGACTTCCTAATTGGCCGTTTCAAGAGCAATCCAGAAGTTGTTACGGCACCAAGGAGCGATAAAAGCTCGGGAAAAAATGCGTCCGCTTTCGAGCAGTACAAGGGAGTACCACCTGAAGCAGATACCGATTGGGAACAGATTGTTGAGCTTGAGTTGAAGCCGAACCCACACCTCAGTGGTGAGCAGCAGGCATTAATCGCGTCTGATTATGAGCTTGAAGAAGGTGGCGCCTGGAAGCGTGTCACTATGCGCAAACCCTTGATCGGGTATTTTCTTGTCGACAATCGCATTCCTTCGAGTAAGGTCGAATACCATATGGCTGCCCACGATAACCCTATAGCTTGGCCTGTCTTTGCTTGTACAGCCGACTCGAATAGGCCTGCACACGAGATTGGGTTCAAACCTGACTGAGCCGTCAATCGCCGGCCTAGTCCAGCCCAGAGCGGTGTCCAGATGCTAGCGAAACTTCCGTGCCCAAGGTCGCCTAAGGATGCATCACTTTACGGGCAAAATCTGGTGAAAATATGAACAATCGCTGTTAGCCGCCATCATCACTGCGTCATTTTGTGACGCGGTAATGGAGCGCGGATCTTTCAGCCCATGCGGGCTATTTCATGGGGCGTGGGAGCGTAGCGGCAAAGTCCCAAATCAGGTAGTTACGTGGATAGGAACTGGAAAGGCCGCATATCATCGATGCGCTGTCTTGCTTCTGACACGGTGGATAGCCTTTAGTCGGGCAATTCCAAGGCCCGAGGCTAAGTTCATGGATTCTCTCCTTGCCGTGTGACGATTGTCATTGGGCCTATGCTTGCCTGAATGGTGAGTGTGTCATCGGTCTGGTCTGCCCTGCATGCAGATCAATGTCTGCTGGCCAAGGGCTACTTGCGCACGCTTCTGATCGGTGACACCGAAGACTTCGAGTTGGCAGATGGTCAGCGTCCGCCCGGAGCGTACCACCGTGCCGACCGCTTCGAGATAGTCGCCTTGCGCAGGAGCAAGCAGATTGATCTTAAATTCGACGGTCAGCACAGAGCTATCTGATGGAAACACGGTTAATCCCGCATAGCCACCGGCTGAATCAGCGATGGCGCTCGTTCCACCGGCATGAAAATAGCCATGCTGCTGGGTAAGAGTCTCGTGAAAAGGCAGTACAATGCTTACCCGTCCACGCGAAACCTCGTTTAACTCGGCGCCCAAATGTTGCATCAGACCTTGGCGAGAGAAGCTTTCACGGACAATCTGCTCGACCTGAGGATCAAGGGGGTAGGATGGAATGGTTTGGGACATGGTTTTATCGGTCCTTCAGGATAGAGAGACTGTTAAATCGGGGTGGCCGCTTCTCCAGGAACGCGCGCATGCCTTCCTCGCGATCGGGCAAAGAGAGGGTATAGTGGAAGGCGTCTCGCTCCTTTCGTAATCCCTCATTCAATGTCAAGTTGGCGCTTGAACGAGCATTATGCTTAATGAGCGTCAATACCTCGCCTGGCAATGATGCTATGTCAGCCACGAGCTTACGGCCCTCTTCGAGGAGAAGGTCTGTGGGCACGACTCGTGAAACCAGACCACTGCGCTCGGCTTCGCGCACGTCCATTCGGCGCCCAGTCAGCAGTAGATCCAGCGCCTTGGCCATGCCAAGTAGACGTGGCAAGCGTTGAGTGCCGCCCGCACCAGGCATGGTGCCGACCCGGATCTCGGGGTGGCCGAATACGGCGTTTTCGGCGGCTAGAACAATGTCGCACATCTCCACCAGTTCGCAGCCTCCGCCAAGCGCGAAACCTTGCACCAATGCCACCACGGGCTTTGGGAAAAAGCCCAGATGCGCGCAGCAACCGGCGAAATCAATGGCGCGCGCCTGCTCCTCGTCCATGCCAAGCATTTCCTTGAGGTCAGCGCCAGCCGCAAAGTGTTCGCCTTCGGCGCGTAAGAGAACTACCCTCACCGCAGCGTCGGCTGCCAAACTCTCAAGCTGAGCAGCCATCGCGTCGGTCAGTGACCGGCACAGAGCGTTGCGGGCTGCCGGTCGGTTGATGACCAGCTCGGCATAGCCGGCGGGTTGCAAGTCGCATCGAATGAGATTTCGATCGCATGTTGTTCTCATGTTGTTCTCCTGTGAAATTTGCTCCGATGCGCTGGGGCCATCAGGACCGTGGAGACCCAGGCGGTCATTTGAAAACCTAATATGCGATGCTGTCGGTCTCCAAATGCGAATATCTCAGATTGGATTGAGTTTTTTTCACTCGACTGGTCGGCGTCAACCCTCAAGAATCTGTCTTTATGAATTTAACGCCGGCCATTGGAACCTGGAACCGAGAGGAACCCTAGCGGACGCGAAAAAAGAGCGCTGGATCCCGTGCGGGGCGTCCGAACCGACGGTGGTAACCGCTATGACTGGGGCGGGATCTTCCTCGGTTGGCTCCTGCTGGAACTGCAACACATGCAGATGCGGCAGGAATGGATGCCCACAGGCAGCGCCGAGGGGCGACCGCATCGAATCTACCTCGGCCGCCGAGCCGGATCGCCATCGCGACGAGGAGTCTTCGTCATGACCGTTTTCGCCATCGCCCAACTCACAATCCACGACCGGACCGCCTACGACCGCTACCAGGCCCGCTTCATGGATGTATTCCGCAGCCACCGGGGACGTCTGTTGGCCGCGGACGAGCAGCCTCGCACCATTGAAGGCACCTGGCCGCACCAGAAGCTCGTGCTTATGTACTTCCCCGACGAAGCCGCCTTCCATGACTGGGCGGAATCGGCCGAGTACCAACGCATTGCCCAGGATCGCAAGGCCGGCGCGCAGGCCGTGGTGCTTCTGGTCCAGGGTCTCGCTGTGAATGGCTGAGCCCATCGACATTCGCGCCGCCGACGGCTATGCCCTGGGTGGATTCGCCTGGCGCCGCCCCTGCGATCCACGACGTCCGCATCCGGTCGCGGTCATCAACGCGGCCACCGCAGTGCGCTGTCGGTACTACGCGCGCTTTGCCGACTGGCTCCACAGCCACGGATGGGATGTGGTGACCTACGACTACCGCGGCATCGGCGAATCGCGACACTGTGGGCTGCGTCGGCTCCAGGCCGACTGGATCGACTGGGGGCAGCACGATTTCGAGGGTGTGCTGCAGTACGTCACCTGGGGATTCCCCGGCCAGCCGATCGACGTGGTCGGCCACTCCGCCGGGGGCTTCGTGATCGGGCTGGCCGAGTCCGCGCACCGCGTGCGGCGCATCTTCACCATGGGGGCCCAGTACGCCTACTGGCGCGACTATGCGCCTGCCGCGCGCCGCGCCATGTTCCTGCGCTGGCACGTGGCCATGCCGTTGCTGGCGCGGGTGCTTGGCTACGTGCCGGCCAAGCGCCTGGGATGGATGGAGGACACGCCCAAGGGCGTGGCGCTGGACTGGGCGCACATGGGTCCCCGCTTCGAGGGCACGGTACGCCGCGGCCGAGAGACGCAGGAAGGCGAGCCCGAAGCCGAGATGCTGGCGCGGCGCTTCGGCCAGGTGCGCGCACCGATCCTGGCACTGGGTATCGAGGACGATCCGTTCGGCACAGTCCCGGCGCTGGACCGCCTGCTAGACTACTACACCGGCAGCGAGCGCCATCACCTGCGCTTGGCCCCCGCGGCCATCGGGCAGGCCGAAATTGGCCATTTTGCCTTCTTCCACGAGCGCTTCCGCGAGGCGCTGTGGCCCCTGGCGCTGGACTGGTTGCGTACCGGCGAGCCACCGACCCGCCCCTCGGCGCCCTGACGCATCGACCTGCGGACGATCCGCAAGCAACAGGAGGCACGACATGGCCGCCTGAGGTTCTGGATATTGGCTGCGGTACCGGGCGGGTTGCCGAAGCGCTGTCCATGGATCGGGCCGGTCAGGTGGCGGGCGCCGCCATCATCCTCCGGCTGCGGAAGACGCGACCAATCGATCTGCTGTAGGTTGTTCATTGCTTTACCACCGCTCGTTACCTGCCAGCCAAAACACGTAGCTCTTCCAGCCGGCGGGTTCGGCGAAGCGCGCGTAGGCCCGGATGGCATCGGGGTTGTCCTCGGGGACCAGCCAGCGCAGATGGACCCAGGCGCGTGATCGCCCGGTATCGGCGATGGCCATGATGAGCCGCTGCGCGAGTCGTTTCCCCCGTTCTGCGGGCAGAACGTACAGGTCGTCGAGTTGGCCCGACCGCCCTCCGGAGATCGCCTCGGGCAGGTCGAAGAACACCGCGAACGCGACGAGTTCGTCGCCGAGAAAGCCGCCCAGCACTTCCGCGATCGGATCGGCGATCAAGGCATCGGCCCGGGCCCGTGCGTCTGCTCCGGCACCATGTCCGTGGCACATTTCGTCACCGTAGGCGGCCAGCAGAGCGGCAAGCGCAACGGCGTCCTCGGCAACGAGCTGTCGAAGCGTCACACCGTCATCCGGCAGGGTGTGCTGATCGCGCGAGTGTGTGGCTTTCATGGAGGCGTATGCCGGCCCCGTTGCTGGGGTTTCGGGTCGGTTCGATCGTGATTCATCCGCATCGGCTAGCCCACCGCCAAGCCGAACGCCCCGAGCTCTCTCACTTTGCCACCATCGACGGCGGCAACGGTCAGGGTATCGACGAGTCCGCCGACTTCGAGACCGTGATCGTTCAGGTCATCACACAAGCGCTTGGCAAGCCAGCGGTCGCTACAGGCACCCATGGTGATATGCGGGATGAATGGAACGTCAAGACGCAGGTGTTCTGCCAGCACGCCCCTGTACAGATGGTCATGAAGCCGCGACAGATCGCTATAGCCTTCGTCCGGAACCAGGAACACGTGGGCGCTGTCAGTCTGGTGATCGGTGCCGAGCATCGCATATCGACAGGTGAAGCGAATTGGACGGGCCAGGTTGCTCGCCGCCTCGACATGCGACATGTACACGTCCTCGCGCACGTCGGTACAACCAAACGCCATCGTGAAATGTGCGCCGACAACGGCAAACTGCGGATCGTATTCATGGCGAAAGGCTTCGATCCAATGGCCGTCATGATCTGAGAGCACTGGGTAAGCAAGCGTGTAAAGCAGTCTCATGGTGCGGCTGATCTCCTTTCGCCTAAATTCCGGCCACCGTTCTCCGGCGGACATTGTTCGCGCAACCAGACGCGCAAGGCGTCGGTCCTCGCCCAGGGCGGGTGGATACACGAGGTGGAAATCCGCACCGGCCGGGACCTGATGGTCGAACCAAGACTCCAGCAAGCCTGCCCGCACCGAACGCTCCGCGAGTTCCGCCACCACCAGGCACAGCTCCGTTTCTTCGGTGGCCGCCTGCGGCGCGAGGCCGCAGGAATCAATTCAGTGGCACGGGGACGCGCAAAGGCCCCTCATCTTCCTCAAGGCGTCAGTGTCATCGTTCTGTCCCGCCGCATCGGGCGATGACGGAGGATCGCCGCGCCGGGGTCGGGTCCCGCTGGGGGCGCAGCAGGTACCAGAACAGCGCGGCTGTGATCAGCGCGCCCCCGGCCAGTGCGCCGTTCCCAGGCGCCTCGCCGAAGGCCAGCCATACCCAAAGCGGTCCAAGCACCACATCCAGTATAGTGATCAGTCCCGCTTCTCCCGCAGGAATGCGTCGTCCTCCTTCGAGGAACAGCAGGAAGGCCAGGGCCATGGCGACGATGCCCAGCAGCGCCAGGCTCGATAGCGCCTTCGGGTCCGGAACCTGCCGTGACATGAAGGGCAGTGCGGCCACGGTGCAGAGCAGGCACCCCAACGTGTTGATTTTCAAGACGTCCAGCCCGGGATGGCTTTTGACGACGATCAGGAGTCCGCCGAACGCAGATGTCATGAGCAAGGCAAGCGCGCTGCCGAGGAGATGGCCACTGCCTTTGGGTGCACCTACGACGATCGCTACCCCCACCAAGCAGCATGCGCCGGCGGCGAGGACGCGTGGGGAAAGCGGCTCGCCCAGGATCAACCTCGCCAGGCCGGCGGCGACTAAAGGTAAGCAGGCGTAGATTAGCAGGACGTTGGCTACCGAGGTCAAGGTAAGCGCGGCGATGTACGCCACCGTCGCCACCGATACGAGGAAGGTGGCCCCCCATCCTACGGCACCGAACGCGCCGCCGCATCCGCGCAAGGCCAGGGCCGCGGCCAGCGCCAGCCCCGCGAACAAGGAACGCCAGCCGACTATGGTCCATGCGTCCAGGCCCGTCAGCCGGACGAACAGCCCGGCCGAGCTCCAGCAGACCGCCGAGAGCAAAACCATGACGAAACCGATCCATTGACGAGACACCCCACTTCCTCCATGTCAGGGTATTGAAGCCAACGGATCTGCGCAGGCTGCAGCGGATTGAGGCTTCAGCGCCGACGACGCGGTGCTTTGCTCGCATCCGTCCTTTGCACTACTTGTGTCGCCCGTCGTGTTCTCGTTCTCCTCGCGATGAGCTTGCGCATCTACTTGTTCGCGCAACCAGCCCCGCAGGTTGTCCAGCCGCCGGTCCTCTGAAAGCGCCTCGGGATAAACGAGCCAGAAGCCGACACCCGCGCTCACGGGGTGGTCGAAGACCGAAGCCAGCCGCCCGAGTCGGACGGCGCTCTCGGCCAACTCGCACACGGCGATCGAGACGCCAGCCCCATCGGCGGCCGCCTGCATCGTCAGACCGCCCGAATCCACGCGGGTCACGACAGCCGGCTCGAACGGCCCGCCGGGCAGGCTGTCCATCCAGCGCCGCCAGCTGAGGCAATGCCGCGATACGAACAGGTTGGCGCCCGTGACCTGCTTGAGGCGTTCTCGGTGCGAGCCGGTGGCAAAGCCCGGGTGCGCGTACAGATCGATGGTGGCCTCGAACAACAGGTCGGCCTGCAGGCCGGCCCACTGGCCGTCGCCATACCAGATGCCGGCATCGGCCACGCCGGCGGCCAGATCCACGTCGTCCTGCGTGGTGGAAATCTCCAGGGAGAAGCCGCGCCGATCGAACGGATACAGGCTCAGGCGCGGCGACAGCCAGTTGGTCGCGAAAGTCGGCAGCATATTCACGCGCAAGGGCCCGTCGCGCCGCTCCTCGCGCAAGCTGCCCACGCTCTCGGCAATTAGGGCGAAACCCTCGTTGAGGCCGGGCGCCAGGCGACGACCGGCGTTGGTCAGTTCCAGTCGCATACCAACGCGGCGCAGCAGCTCGACGCCGAGCATGTCCTCCAGCGTGCGCAACTGGTGGCTGACCGCCGAGGGCGTGACCGCCAGCTCCAGGGCCGCGTCCTTGATCGAGAGATGGCGCGCGGCGGCCTCAAAGGCCTGCAAAGCGTTTAACGAAACAGGTATGCGCATTGAGGATATATCCTCCTCGGAATCATTCGAAGTTCGTAGGTTTATTAAACATGAAATCGTCGCTGTTGCGTGCATCGTCGCGCGGACCAAATTTCATCAACAACTTAGATTTACTCAATTGCTACAACCGCGAACAGGACGCAGACTGAATACAACTGCAATCCACGTGATGGTGCCTGCCATGCTCAATTCCCTTGACGATAACGACGGTCTGATCTGGCTTGATGGCGAGCTGCTGCCCTGGCGCCAGGCTCGCCTACATGTACTTACACATTCTCTGCACATGGGTGGTGCCGTCTTCGAGGGTATGCGCGCCTATGACGGACATGTTTTTTTAAATATAGAACATCTGGAACGGTTGCAGCAGTCCGCCACGATGTTGGACTATCACCTGCCGTGGTCGCGAGACGAACTAACAAAGGCAATTGAGGCAGTTCTGTGGGCCAACCAGCTCGATAATGCTTACATCCGGCCATTGGCATGGCGCGGTGCGGAAAGCGTTTCCATTGCCTCGCCGCGCGCCCGCATCCACGTGGCCATCGCGGCCTGGGACTGGCCCACAGCAGCGTCCCAGGGTCGCGCCGAGGAAGGCATTCGGCTGCAACTGGCGAGTTGGCGACGTCCCCATCCCGACACCGCGCCCACCGCGGCCAAGTGCTCGGGGCTGTACATGATCGGCACCCTCGCACGCCATGCCGCCGCTGCGGCGGGCTGCGACGACGCACTGCTGCTCGACAGCGAAGGGCGGGTCGCCGAGACCACGGCGACCAACCTGTTGATGGTCCGCGACGGGGTACTGGTGACCCCATTGCCGACCTGCTTCCTCGATGGCATTACCAAGCGGCATGTGATGGGACTGGCGCGCCAGCGCGGGCTGCGGGTAGAGGAGCGGACAGTGACGCTGGAGGAACTGCGCACCGCATCCGAGGTATTCACCGCGGGCACCTCGGTCGAACTGCAGCCGGTGGTTGCGCTGGTCGAGGATGCGGCGACCACCGAATGGCCAGTGGGGCCGGTGACTCGGCAAATGATTCTGGACTTTCGCGCGTCAGTGACCGAAGCGAGTAAGATCAGCCAGACCCTGCGGGAACGGGAGACCGGATTGTTGGAGCGTCGCCCATGGCCCGCTCGCGTCGCCCACTCGCAGACGACATAATGCACGATGGACTGGTGCGCAAGCGGCCGTGCAATGGGGCAGACGCCATGCTCTGTCGTGTGGTTACTACTTTTATAATAGAATCAAGCAATTGCGAGGCAGAATTTGCCGTGTCAGAGGATTCGAACGTGGAGATAGTAGCGTGCAGCACGGGAAGCTCCGGTGAAATCGCGAAGGCGTCGCCTGACCGCTGGGCCTTGGCTCCCGGTAATGGAATCCATACATTGCAGCCGCCAGAGCGTCTCTCGGTGTATTTGCACTCTGCGCCCGGCAATTTGCAGAGCTTTGGGAAGCGCGATGTCGTCGCTTCATAAGCAGCTCGGAGCTCCTCGTTATCCATGAACGAGCAACCCCATCCTTGACCTACCGCACACAGCGTCGAGGACTTTCGGCGGAATCTGGCAGTGGTGCATCGGCGCATCGCCGATGCCTGCGCCCGTGCAGGACGCGACCCGTCTGAAGTGCGCCTCCTCGCGGTCAGCAAGACCGTGCCGGAGGAACGCATCCGTTTGGCCTATGCCGCCGGCTGCCGCGAGCTGGGTGAGAACAAGGTGCAGGAGGCGCAGCGCAAGGCCGAAGCGATGGCAGACCTCGCCGACCTGCGTTGGTCGGTCATTGGCCACCTGCAGACCAACAAGGCCAAGGTCGTGGCGAGATTCGCCAACGAGTTCCATGCCCTGGACAGCCTGCGTGTTGCGGAGGCACTGGACCGTCGCCTGCAAGCCGGAGGGCGCGCGTTGGATGTGTTCGTGCAGGTCAACACCTCGGGCGAGGCCAGCAAGTTCGGCTTGCCGCCTTCCGAGGTGGCCGACTTCGTCCGGGCGCGGGTCCGCCCCTGTTTCGCACTGCTGCGCGAACTGCGCGATCGGCTGCGCCAAGAGACGCCGGCAGGCATGGGCGTGGATGAACTGTCGATGGGGATGTCCGGCGACTTCGAGCTGGCCATCGAGGAAGGCGCCACCGCCGTGCGTGTCGGCCAAGCCATCTTCGGCGCTCGCGCGACGCCGAACAGCCATTACTGGCCCGACGACAACCGGACCGCAACATCGACCGCATCGGAGCAGATCGTATGAAGACCGCCCTGGCACTGCGCCATATCCATTTCGAAGACCTCGGCACGCTCGAACCGCTGCTGCGCGAGCGTGGATTCGACGTGCGCTACCTTGACCCCGCGACAGACGACCTGGCCCGTGAAGAAGCCGAGTCAAGCGATCTTCTCATTGCACTGGGCGGGCCGATCGGAGCCTTCGACGAGCGGACCTATCCCTTTCTTGCCGACGAACTGCGTCTGCTCGAACGGCGCTTGGCCAGCGGCCGACCGCTGCTCGGCATTTGTTTGGGCGCGCAATTGATCGCGCGCCTGCTCGGCGCCGCCGTCGCCCCCATGGGCTTCAAGGAGATCGGCTTCGGCGCGCTGACGCTGACGGATGCGGGCCGCCGCTCGGTGCTGGCCCCGCTGGCTGGCGTGCCAGTTCTGCATTGGCACGGCGACCGCTTCGAGCTGCCTGAGGGCAGTGAACTGCTGGCGAGCACCGAAAGCTGCGCGCAGCAGGCCTACGCGGTCGGCAACCGGGTGCTGGGTCTGCAGTTCCACCTGGAAGCCGATGCCAGCCGAATCGAACGCTGGCTGGTCGGCCACTGCTGCGAGCTGGGCCAGGCCGGCGTCGATCCGGGCACGCTGCGCGCGGATGCCGAGCGGTATGGTGCAGCTCTGGCGGCAGCGGCCCGCCGGACGATCGGCGCTTGGCTGGACCGGTAACAAGACACGGGGATGTCCTGAATTTCGGTGTCCCGCCCTGTCATCAGAATCCAGGTACAGGTGGTCTATGCGCAGGCAACGACGCAACGATTCTCCCATCAGAAGCCTGTGTTCTGCTTACGGCTGTGGGGCTGGATACGTCATTTGTTGACCGTGCGGCCTGGAGAGGCGCTGTATCTCCGCGCGCGCTCGGGTGATGTAGTTTGGCTTCCTTCAAGCCTTGGTACCTACATAGCTGCTTCGAGTCGTCATGGGCTGCGGCGCGCGAACACTTCTAGTACCTGTGCTTAGATCCGGAAATCAGCGACCACAACTAAAGATTGCATGCGGCTGCCATGGACGATATTAGATGAGAGAACGCTTGGTGGAAAAGATTTCGAGGGGCACGATAGCTATCTTACAGGCCTACCGTAGCGGACTTGCGTCGACCCAGCTGTTGATGTGAGCATGAAGGCTGTGGAGACACTCACTAAATAGTCGGTGTGGGGAGCTTCCCAGGCCAGCACGAAAATCGCCAGGACAAGTTCATATGATGCGTGATCTGCTGCATTGCTCGTGTATCGAGATTTTCGGCCTCGAACACTAAGGTAACCAGATTGCCTTTGAGCGTTCGGATCGTGAACGCATGGACATGCAGTAAGGACTTGTTGATCGCGTTTCCAGATTCTGTCGGACAGCTTGCAATCGGCTTCATGCAATGGCCAGAAACCGGAATCACGTACCCAAGACCTTTTCGCCGCTCGATGGTTTCCATAGGAGAATCCATGCGGCGAATCCGAGAAAGCCGATCCCCGCAAGGCGCGTGCAGCGCTGGCGCCAGACGTAGGCTCCAAATGACTTCCGCAACCGGCTTGCAATGGCGGCATAGCCGGTTAAGGTCCCTCCGCTGAGGATCACGAAGATTGTAGTCAGACCGATGAACTGGGGTAGAAGTGCCTGGTCGGCCTGAATAAATTGTGGAAAGAAGGCCGTGAAGAAGAGGATCGCCTTCGGATTGGATGTCGCCACCAGAAATCCTTTTTTCGCAAGCGCGAAACCGTGAACCGGCCTGGGGGCATCATCATCGAACTCCGCCGGAAGCGCTCTTCGACTCTGGACAAGCAGGCGAATCCCTAGGTAGGCCAAGTACACAGCGCCGGCTACCCGGAGCGCGGTCATCGCGTGGGCAGAGGCGAGCAGGAACAGACCAAGCCCCCAGGCGGCCGACGCCGAAATCACAAGCAACCCTAACATATTGCCAAGAGTCGACCACAGGCTTGCGACCACACCCTGACTAGCGCCATTGCGCATCGCAAGCAGGATGGCCGGGCCTGGCGTAAGGATGGACAGCCAGGCCGCCAGGACGTAGGAAATCGGGAGTGAGATATCTAACATGGGATACGTCGTCATCGGCTATGAGGATGTGCGATTAAACGTTAACCAAGGCAAGCAAACCTGACTATTGAGTTTTTCTCTATGCTCGCTGAGGCCTTCTCACTCGCCAATTCGACCTGTAAGTCATAGCATTTTCGATCAAAAAAACTCGTTCCGGATATCCAAATAACTCACTATGACCAGCAATCAGATCGCTCACCCTGTAATGCTCCCCGGTATCGGCAATTCTGGGCCCCGACACTGGCAGACACTTTGGGCTTCGCGCCAAAAGGGTTGCCAGCGATTCCAACCCGCCGACTGGGACAGGCCAAATCTGGCCGACTGGCTACAGGCTCTGGATACGTCCATCGACGAGTGCGCCGGTCCCGTCGTCCTGGTCGCACACAGCCTTTCGTGCCTGCTCGTCGCGCACTGGGCATTGCGGGGGGGAATCAGAGACGACAACCAGCACCGGATCGCCCAGGTCCGAGGCGCCTTCCTCGTTGCCGTCCCTGACCACGGCGCACCGGCGTTTCCGGGCGAGGCGAGCGAGTTCGGCTCGCCACCGACCGAACCCCTGCCGTTTCCCGCACTGGTGGTCGCCAGCAGCGACGACCCCTATGGCTCGCCGGAGCACGCCCGGCGCATGGCCATGGGTTGGGCAGCGGGATGCGTGGAAGTCGGCGCCCTCGGGCATATCAATGCCGCCAGCGGCGTGGGCGACTGGGATACCGGCTGGCATCTGCTGCAGGCATTCGGAGCGGGGCTGCGCGTCCAGATGCCGGCATCGAATCGAGCGGGAGAATGAGCATGCTCGCGTATCGCTACCTGACCGGCATCGACGACGCGGCGTTCTGCCACCGCGTCACCGGCACTCTGAAGAGCGGCTGGGAGCTGTATGGCGAGCCGAGCCTAACCTACGACTCGGCGCGTGGCGCAGTGATCTGCGGCCAGGCCATCGTCAAGAACAACGAATCGACGACGTGCAGCGAGTCACTCAACTTGCCTGTGCTCTGACGGAGATCCCCCAATGAATGCATCGACTGCAATCCTGGGCTTCACACTGACGGCGCTGCTGCTCACCTTGACCCCCGGCCTGGACACGGCGCTGGTACTTCGCACGGTCGCTGTGGAAGGGGGGCGCAAGGCGATGAGGGCGGGCGGCGGCATCGTGACCGGCGTGCTGATCTGGGGGCTGGTCGCGGCCCTCGGGCTCGGCGCGGTGCTCGCGGTCTCCCGACTCGCCTACACCCTGCTGCAGATCGCGGGCGCGGCTTATCTACTCTGGCTCGGCTGGAAGCTGATCTCTGGCGCGCTCAAGAGCCAGCCGGCGCTGCCCGCAGATGATCCGCCGCTCGTGCGTGGCGAGCGCTGGTTCCTGCGCGGCCTGCTGACGAATCTGCTCAATCCCAAGGTCGGGGTGTTCTACGTGAGCCTCCTACCACAGTTCGTTCCCGCCGACGTGCCGATGGTCGGGTTCAGCGTGCTGTTGGCGGGCATCCACGCCGCGATGGGACTGCTGTGGTTCGCCGCACTGGTGCTGGCCACGCGGCCCCTGGCACGCTGGCTGCGCCGGCCCACGGTGATGCGCTCGCTCGATGCGCTCACGGGCCTGGCGCTGATGGGGTTTGGCCTGCGTCTGGCCCTGTCCAGGCCGACGAGCTGAGGTGCGAGCGGCATAGACATCGAAACCTTCATGCTACTGGCCGGTGCCGGCATGACCGGCGGCATCTGTAATTTTCTGTGAGGAGTCCATACGATGAATCCACTCGATGCACTGACTGCGCTCTGGTCGCTGGGCGAGCTGCCGCCGCAGGCGCTGGCCGGGATCGCGCTGACGGGCAGCGACCCGGTGTTTCCCTCGTCCTTCGCCGTCGGCACCGCCGCGCAGGCCAGCATTGCCGCGGCCGCACTCGCCGCCTGCGAACTGGGCCATGAGCGGGGTGCTCCGCGCCAGCGTGTCGCCGTGGACATGGCCCACGCCGCCGCCGAATGCACCGGCTGGTTCACGCTCGACGGCCAGGAGCCCGATCTGTGGGACCCACTCGCCGGCCTTTACCGTTGCGCCGATGGCCACGTGCGTGTCCACACCAACTTCCCGCACCACCGCAATGGCGCGCTGCACCTGCTGGGCCTGGACCCCGCAACTGCCACACGCGCCGACGCAGAGCAGGCCCTGCGGGGTTGGAAGGCGCTGGACTTCGAGCAGGCCGCGGCCGACCACGCGCTGGTGGCCACGGCGCTGCGCAGCTTCGCCGAGTGGGATGCCACGCCCCAGGGTCAGGCGGTGGCCTCGCTACCCTTGATAACCATCACCCGAATCGCCGATGCGCCACCGCGCGCTCTGCCGCCTCTGGCGGCCGATGAGCAGCCGCTCGCCGGCCTGCGCGTGCTCGACCTCACGCGCATCCTGGCCGGTCCCGTCGGTGGGCGGGCGATGGCGTCGTTCGGCGCGGACGTGATGCTGGTCAATTCCCCGAACCTGCCCAACATCGCCGCCATTGCCGAAACCAGCCGGGGCAAGCGCTCGGCGCATATCGACCTGCGCGGCGAGGCCGGGCGCGAAGCGCTGTGGCGGCTTGTGGAAGGCGCCCACGTGTTCTCGCAGGGGTACCGGCCCGGCGGCCTGGCTGAGCTCGGCTTCTCGCCCGAGGCCCTGGCCACGCGCCGGCCAGGCATCGTCGCCGTGTCGCTGACTGCCTACGGCACGCAAGGGCCCTGGGCCGGCCGGCGCGGTTTCGATTCGCTGGTGCAGACGGCGATGGGCTTCAACCACGCCGAGGGCGAGGCGGCGGGGGACGACAAGCCGCGCGCGCTGCCGATGCAGATCCTCGACCAGGCCAGCGGCTTCCTGATGGCTTTCGGCGCCGCCGCCGCGCTGTGGCGACAGTCGCGCGTAGGGGGAAGCTGGCACGTGCAGGTGTCGCTGGCGCAAACCGGGCACTGGCTGCGCGGGCTGGGGCGCATCGAAGAGGGGCTGCGGGCCGGCAAACCGGACCTCAGCCCCTGGCTCGCCGACGAAATCTCCCACTTCGGCCAGTTGCGCGCTGTGCGCCCCAGCGCACAACTGTCGAAAACGCCGGCAGGCTATGCGCGACCATCAGCGCCGCCAGGCACCGATGCACCGGTCTGGTGATGTCGATGCCATCTCAGGTAGTCATTTCGGGGTGCTCTGGCGGCGGCAAGTCGACTTTGCTCGGGGAGCTGCGGCGGCGTGATCGTGCGACCATCGACGAACCTGGGCGGAGGGTCATCCTTGATCAGATTCAGCAAGGCGGCAACGCACTGCCATGGACCGACATGGAGGCCTTTCTGCGTGAGGTGCTGCGTGTCGCCACAATGGATCTCGAAGAGGCGGCATGGGTAGCTGGACCGGTTTTCTTCGATCGCGGGCTGATCGACGCCGCTGCAGCGCTTCAGCGACTCTGTGGTGTGTCGTTGGCGCGAAGTCTGGGCAAATCCCGCCCCTATGGGCGGCTCGTGTTCCTCGCACCGCCTTGGCCGGAAATCTATTGCGTCGACGAGGCACGGCGGCATACCTTTCTCGAGGCTAAGGCTGAATACGCTCACTTGGATGCAACCTACCGGGCACTTGGCTACGAAGTCAGGTTGCTTCCGTACACCAGTGTGACCGACCGAGCCGATTTTGTGCTAGAAACGATTTGCCGCTGCTGAAGGCCCATTGCGTTCCTCACTTTGTTCGTCGCTCCGAGGGTAGGCTTTAGTTCGATTGTCATCGGATTTCTCTCTCAACATTGATATCAATTGGATCTTTACACTGCCGAAACAGCGTTGGCTTGAAGCACCTCCGTTGCCTTAGCACTTGAATCTGCCTTGTGTGCCCGAAAAGGGCAAAAGCCCGTGGCAGCTCTGACCCATCGTGCGATTAGGATCGCGAGTGCCGTTTCAAATAGGAGCAAGCGAGATACCGCTATCTGGCGCAGCGACTCTGTGATCACTTCTGGTCCCACAACATAGCTCATCGTACCGACAAGACACGCGGCTATCCCGGGTGCTTCGGCTGCCGCGTTCGACTCAGAAAAAGAAAACTGGAATTGTCCTGGTACTACAATCGCTTCGTCCCGAAGATAGTTGTTCGCGTGAGTGCTGGTGAGTCTCTGCTTATTGAATTGAAAGGTGGCTTTTCTGAATGCCAGTATCGTTACGATAAGATTCCGAAGAGCTATACCGACATTGAGTTTTGGAATCCAATCTTCGATGTGGCAGATCTTGAAGGGTTAGAGTATGTGAAGGGCCTTGATGACGAGGGGCGTATAATTTGCGCAAGAAATAGAGGTTGTAAATTTCTCATAAAGACTTGAAATTCCATAGAGTGAAGGCAAGGACTCTTAACTGCTGCGCGATGCTGTCAGAGAGATTGTCAAATCTGGTGGATAGCCAATCTGACACGAGCTATGGAGGGTGAGTGCTATAACATACACCCAAAACACAGCGTCATTGCCTTTACCGATCTATACGAGCAGAGGGAGTTTGACGGCGAACTCGCAACGTCTTTTACGATCATCACGGTCAGGTCACCTAAAACACTTGAACCAACGAAATTTGCAGAACGCATGTAGGCTGACTAAAGAACCCAATGCCAGGCCAGACCTTCGATCCCTGACGCGGGTTATACTGAATTCATCAACTTTGTTTTGAGGTCATCACCATGCATCCCATAATTGTGGCTGCCGCAGCACCGATTGTTGTCGGCATCACCAGAACGGTGCAGTACGCCATCGCATCCCGACATGACAAATCCAACGCTGATTAAGTCTGTAGCCACAGGCATCTATCAATTTATGCCTATCGGAGTGATATGAAAGCCATCGTTAAACTGCATGACCGCGTCGCCGGCATACTCGAACGCACAGGCAACATGGTGTCGTTTCAGTACGACCGGGACTATGTAAGGAACGGCCTCCCCATACTCTCTTTGAGCCTTCCTCTGCGGGAAGAGCCGTATGTCACAGAGGGTGGGCTACCTCCCTATTTCAGTGGCTTGTGCAGTGAGGGATGGCTACGGCATACGCAATGTTTTCAGCAGGGAATCCATCCGGATGATGAGTTCACTCTGCTGGTGAACAATGGGCGGGATATGACAGGGGCAGTAACCATCGAACCTATGGAGTAGCACTAAGCCAGGATTGGGCTCGTGTACCTAGGGCAACTGAGTAGTATGTAAATCAGCAAGTACAGAATAGAGCCGGCCCATCCAATGGCTCAATGTAGCGGTGTCTTTTCGGCCCAGTCTTGATTGGATGTTTTGTTGATGAGGAACTCGACGAAACCCGGCAGGAAAGT
>Ga0208300_100502_pt1 | contig 26845 bp, 18 predicted proteins | sample 23_taG_FD_184096 | JGI IMG/M metagenome (GOLD analysis project Ga0208300, IMG submission 184096) | Marine viral communities from Cariaco Basin, Caribbean Sea - 23_WHOI_OMZ (SPAdes) (version 2) | ecosystem: Environmental > Aquatic > Marine > Oceanic | place: Caribbean Sea: Cariaco Basin...
TCGCAATCCGCGAAGGTGGCCGTACTGTAGGTGCTGGTGTTGTTGCTAACGTTAAAGACTAATCTCTTTAAGTGTTAATAACGCTATCAAGCAAAAAAACCGCCTCATTGAGGCGGTTTTTTTATGGTCACTACTTTTAGTCTGTTTTTAGTCTATGTCACAGGTTATTTAAACGCTTTAATCAGTGCAAAAATCAAGGTAATTGAGTAGACAACTTAATTAAAATCGCTATAATACTACACGACTAAATCTAGTGATCTGCAATGATAGCCGCTGTTAGAAGGGGTTATATAAAAGAATCCTAGTTTCAAGCACTCACAAGGCTTGCAATCCATAAAAAAGATTGTATAATAGTCAACCTTAACTAAAGGCGATTGGCTCAATTGGTAGAGCATCGGTTTCCAAAACCGAGGGTTGGGGGTTCGAGTCCCTCATCGCCTGCCACTTATATGACTGATAACTGTCTACGCTTAATTAACTAAACCAGCACTCTTCTTTTACCATACAGATAGGCGGCTTTAACTCTATCGTCTACGTCGTAAGGCAATTCAACTATGAGCAATCAACAAGATAACCTAGATAGTAAGGTATCTGACGCTAAGCAGGGCGCTCATAATACGTTAAGAAAATCGCTTAATGGTAAAAGTGTAGTAGAAGTAGCCAAAACACGCTCTCCAAAAGACATCATGCTTTGGATTATCGCGTTTGCTGCTCTAATTGGTGCCACGCTAGTTAATTATAAGCTGCCTGGTATTTGGCAGCCTGCTAACGATATTTGGGTTCGTGTTGGTATTATCGCCTCACTGATTGTGTTGGCCATTATTTGTTTGGCACTGACCAATCAAGGACGCAGCTTTAAGGTATTGCTTAAAGACGCCAGCATAGAGTTACGCCGTGTTACCTGGCCAAGTAAGAATGAAACCATTCAGTATACTTGGCAGTCTTTATTGGTAATCGGTATCGTAGCCGTGATTGTGTGGTTACTTGATAACCTATTTAACTGGTTGGTTGGTATCTTTATCGGTTAATCACTGGGTTAGTGATAAATAAGATAAGCGGCAGTACAAGTTAAAAAATTAGTTATAAAAAAGAATTGTTAGGGCTGGGCTTCATATAACTTCATAAGGGTTATATCAGCTTTACAGCCTGTTTTTTTTAATCAGCAATCGTTTGATTGACGTCATGGAGAAACATATGCGCTGGTATATCGTGCAGGCATTTTCAGGATATGAAAAGCAAGTCCAACGCTACTTGACGGATCGTATCAATCGCAGTGAGTTCGCTGATAAATTCGGTGAAGTACTGGTACCAACCGAAGAAGTCGTTGAAATGAAAGACGGCAAAAAGCGTAAAAGTGAGCGTAAATTCTTTCCAGGCTACGTATTAGTAGAAATGGAAATGAATGATGATACTTGGCATATTGTAAATGACTGTCCGCGTATTACCGGCTTCATTGGCGGTACACCAGAGAATCCAGCACCCATTACTAAAGTTGAAGCCGATCGTATCTTAAATCGTCTTAAACAAAGTGAAGAAGCACCACGTCCTAAAACTTTATTTGAGCCAGGTGAAGAAGTTCTGGTTATTGACGGACCTTTCACTGACTTTAAAGGCCTAGTCGAAAAAGTGGATTACGAGAAATCTAAGCTACAACTGACTGTAAACGTATTTAACAGACCAACTCAGGTCGAATTAGAGTTTAGTAAAGTTGAGAAGTTAAGCTAATTGGCTGACGACGATAGCAACTGAGCTAAATATTTTAACCCCCGGGGAGCGGATGGCTCTGCTTACATCAACATAGTAAGTGTGAGCAGAAAGCGTTATCACCCGTAAAGGAGAAAACTCATGGCTAAGAAGATTGATGGTTACATCAAACTACAAGTGCCTGCTGGCAAAGCAAACCCTTCACCACCAATTGGTCCTGCACTAGGTCAAAAAGGTGTGAACATCATGGCATTCTGTAAAGAGTTCAATGCGGCAACTGCCAGCATGGAACCAGGTCTGCCAATTCCTACTGAAATCACAGTATACGCTGATAAATCATTCACATTTATCATGAAGTCACCACCTGCTGCCTTCTTGCTGCGTAAAGCTGCTGGTATCGCTAAAGGTTCTGGTGTTCCAAATACTACTAAAGTAGGTAAAGTTACTCGTGCACAGCTAGAAGAAATCGTGCAAACTAAAAATGCTGATTTGACTGCTGCTGACCTGGACGCTGCTGTACGTACCATCGCTGGTACTGCACGTTCAATGGGCATCGATGTGGAGGGTGTGTAAATGAGTAAACTTACTAAACGTCAAAAAATGATCGCTGAGCGTGTAGAAAGCCAAAAGCTTTACACGCTTGAAGAAGCGGTAAGCATTTTAAACGACCTACCACCTCTTAAATTCAAAGAGTCAGTTGATATCGCTATCAACCTAGGCGTAGACCCACGTAAATCAGACCAAGTGGTTCGTGGTGCAACTAACCTACCTGCAGGTACTGGTAAAACTAAGCGTGTTGCTGTATTCGCCCAAGGCGCTGCTGCTGATGCTGCTAAAGAAGCCGGTGCTGACGTAGTGGGTATGGATGATCTAGCGGAACAAGTTAAAGCGGGCAACCTAGACTTTGACGTTGTTATCGCAGCACCAGACGCAATGCGTGTTGTTGGTCAGTTAGGTACTATCCTAGGTCCACGTGGCCTAATGCCTAACCCTAAAGTAGGTACAGTTACTCCTAACGTTGCTGAAGCAGTTGCAAACGCTAAAGCAGGTCAGGCGACTTACCGTGTAGATAAAGCAGGTATCATCCACACCACTATCGGTCAGGTTGGTTTCACTGTTGAACAAATCCAGCAGAACGTACAGGCTTTATTAGCAGACATCCGTCGTGCTAAGCCAGCTACTTCTAAAGGTATCTACATCAAAAAAATTACTTTATCTAGCACCATGGGTCCTGGTATCGCATTAGATCCACTACCATACCGCGTAGCTAAGTAAGCTTAAAAGATAAAGAAAAAACATAAGGAATAGGGCGAATAATCGCCCTAATTCCTACCGAATTTAAAAATTTATAATATTAGGTCAGCTTAGCCAAAGCTATGCTGTCTAAGACCGTAGGTAGGTATCTTAGGTTTACCTTCGATGCTGTTAATTGATGTCAGTGTTAAATCGAACCATTGTGTTTTATTTAGCCTAGCATTGGCCTACGCAGACGGTGACCCAAAAAAGTTTGATCGTGGGAATGGGTTAGTTTACTAATTTGGTTTCTCCTTCATTCTGATAAAGGTGCCGTATTCAGCGTTATTAAAGTCGCTGGTTGATGACAAGTACGTCTTGGCTTAACCGGTATTTATACTTTAGTAATAGAAACGTCAATTCAACATTGCTGCGGCAATGATGATGAGATCAAGGAGTCAACTCATGGCATTAACGCTAGAACAGAAACAAAAAGTTGTGGCTGAAGTGTCTGAAGTTGCTGCAAATGCTTATTCAGCAGTTGCTGCTGATTATCATGGCCTTGAAGTAGCTCAGTTAACTAAGCTACGTAACCAAGCTCGTGAGAAAGGTGTTGTACTTAAAGTTGTTAAAAACACGCTAGCTAAGCGTGCTTTTGTAGGTACTAGCTTTGAGTGCATGTCAGATAAGATGGTTGGCCCATTGTTACTGGCTTTTTCTACTGAAGATTTAGGTTCTGCTGCTCGTGTAATTCACGAATTCGCTAAAGAACACAAAGCTTTAGAGCCAAAGCTTGTATCAGTTGGTGGTGAGTTGTTTGGTCCTGAGGAAATTGAGCGCGTAGCTAAACTTCCAACACGCGACGAAGCACTATCTATCTTGATGGCAACAATGAAAGCACCAGTAACCAAGCTTGCACGTACTATGAAAGAAGTACCAGGCAAGTTTGTACGTACTGTTGCAGCAGTAAAAGACGCAAAAGAAGCCGCTTAGTTTATAGCTACTTAATTTATATAAGTAAGCGACTAAGTTATTTTCGATCGATACAGCAAGACTATCGCCTAGTGGCATAATTAAACTGTATTGATCTTAATTAATCCCTTTAAATTTATCAGAAAATGGAGAAATCCCATGGCACTATCTAGAGAAGATGTGTTAAACGCAATCGCTGAAATGTCAGTAATGGATATCGTTGAACTAATCAGCGAAATGGAAGAAAAATTCGGCGTAACAGCTGCTGCTGCTGTTGCTGCTGCACCTGCTGCTGCTGCTGCCGGCGCTGCTGCTGCTGAAGAAAAAGACGAGTTTGACGTAATTCTTGCAAGCTTCGGCGACAAGAAAGTTGGCGTAATTAAAGCCGTACGTGAAGCAACTGGCCTTGGCTTGAAAGAAGCTAAAGAACTAGTTGAAGGCGCTCCAGCTCCAATCAAAGAAGGCGCTAACAAAGTAGAAGCAGAAGAGCTTAAGAAAAAGCTTGAAGAAGCTGGCGCTACTGTAGAACTTAAATAATAGATTTTTATCTGTTATGAGTTCGGTTAAGCAGGGATCAAACCCTACTTAACCACGAAGCCAACAATGTACTATGCATTGTTGGCTTTTTTTATCGAGCACTTTAGGGGTTGTGTTTGGGAATGAGGTATTGTATAATCTCGCACTTGACCTTTTGTATTAGCCTAAATGGTTGGCAAGCGTCACGTTAATATCTTATTTATTTTCAGCTTAACGAACGTTTAGCGATTAATACAGACCAAGGGACAGACAATTTGCATGTTTAAAACATCGTTAGCTTCTATCCTTTTTATTTAGACCTAGGTACGCTCGTGCTTGGGGTTTTTTTGCATCTGTCATTTGGCTTCTTTTAACCTAATTTAACCACATTTTTTGTATCAATTACTATAATAACCATTGGCTATTAACGTTTGTAATGGGTTTGGCGGCGTCGACACTCAAATAATGAGTCAAAACGTCATGATTGTTATGCACAACAGGCATTTATCAAAGGTCATTCTCACTGTTTCAATCTGATGATTCCTATTTAGAATTTGGGTCTTTTAGTTAATTACTGATCGCTTAATTTTTAAAAATGAATCATTTTTATTTTACTGTCTACTGTAAGGACTCTCGATGGCATATTCCTATACTGAAAAAAAACGTATTCGCAAAAGTTTTGCCGAGTTGCCACATGTAATGGATATTCCCTATCTGTTGGCAATTCAAGTGGATTCCTATGAGCAATTTTTGCAGGAAAATAAAAAGCCTAAAGCGCGTGAGAATACAGGCCTACAAGCTGCATTTTCATCTATTTTCCCAATCGAAAGTAATTCAAACAACGCCGAACTACAATTTGTTGAGTACTACTTAGGTGCACCAGAGTTCGATGAGCGCGAGTGTATTTCTCGTGGTTCTACTTTTGCAGCACCCTTACGTGTCAAAATCCGTCTGGTTATCAAAGACAAAGATAGCAAAGACAAAAATAGCAAGGCTGCTATTAAAGACATCCGTGAGCAAAATGTATATATGGGTGAAATCCCATTAATGACCGATAACGGTACCTTTATTATTAATGGTACTGAGCGTGTTATCGTGTCGCAATTACACCGTTCACCTGGTGTGTTCTTCGACCACGATAAAGGTAAGTCACACTCAAGTGGTAAGGTGCTTTATAACGCCCGTATCATTCCTTACCGTGGTTCATGGTTAGATTTCGAGTTTGATGCTAAAGATTTAGTATTCGCTCGTATTGACCGCCGTCGTAAATTGCTAGGCACTATCATTCTACGTGCTCTAGGCATGGATACTAATGAGATCCTAGATACCTTCTTTGAAAAAGTATCGGTTTATAAAGGCGAAGAGCAATTTGAAATTGACCTAGTTGCAGATCGCCTACGTGGTGAAATGGCTCAGTTCGACATCGTATCACCAGACGGTGAAGTGTTGGTTGAACAAGGCAAACGTATCAATGCGCGCCGTATTCGTCAAATAGAACAGTCTGGCATGAAAAAACTGGCTGTGCCTGATGAGTACCTATATGAGCGTATTCTTGCCGAAGATATCGTTGTCAATGATGAAGTGATTGCTAAAGCAAACACGCTTATTGACCATGAGTTATTGGTTAAGCTAAGTGCCTTTGAAGCCAGTGAATCAATCAAAGAATTCAAGATTTTATTCACCAACGACATCGATCATGGTACGTATATCGCTGATACCTTACGTGCAGACAGCACCGGTAGCCGCGAAGAAGCATTAATCGAAATCTATAAAGTGATGCGTCCAGGTGAGCCACCAACGATTGATACTGCTGAGAAGTTGTTTGAGAGTATGTTCTTCAACGCTGATCGTTATGACTTGTCAAACGTAGGTCGTATGAAGTTCAACCGCCGTTTAGGTCGTACTTTCGAAAACACTGACGATCCAGATATCAAACGTGAGCAAAGCGTTCTAACCAAAGATGACATCATTGATGTGTTAAAAGAGCTTATCAATATCCGTAACGGTATTGGCGAAGTGGATGATATTGACCACTTAGGTAACCGTCGTATTCGCTCTGTTGGCGAAATGGCAGAAAACCAATTCCGTGTTGGTCTAGTACGTGTTGAGCGTGCGGTTAAAGAGCGTTTGAGCTCTGCTGAATCTGACAACTTGTCACCACAAGATTTGATCAACTCAAAACCTGTTGCGGCTGCGGTAAAAGAGTTCTTTGGTTCAAGCCAGTTGTCTCAGTTCATGGACCAAAACAACCCGCTATCAGAGATTACTCACAAGCGTCGTATCTCAGCATTAGGCCCAGGTGGTCTAACTCGTGAGCGTGCAGGCTTTGAGGTTCGTGACGTACACAATACTCACTATGGTCGTGTGTGTCCTATTGAAACGCCTGAAGGTCCAAACATTGGTCTAATCAACTCATTAGCCACCTTTGCTAAGACCAACGAATTTGGTTTCTTAGAAACCCCTTATCGTAAAGTAGTAGATGGTAAAGTTACTGACGATATCGAGTACCTATCAGCCATCGAAGAAGTCGGCACGGTTATCGCTCAGGCTGACTCTGAGTTGGATGAAAACGGCGTACTGGCTGAAGAGATGGTAATGGTACGTAGCGGTGGTGAATCGGTACGTATGCCAAGTGATAAAGTGACGCATATGGATGTATCACCTAGTCAGGTTGTCTCTGTTGCAGCAAGCTTAATTCCATTCCTAGAGCATGATGATGCTAACCGCGCCTTGATGGGTTCGAACATGCAACGTCAGGCTGTTCCTACCTTACGTGCTGATAAGCCGTTAGTGGGTACCGGTATGGAGCGTCACGTAGCTCGCGACTCAGGTGTGTGTGTTATCGCTCGCCGTGGTGGTGTGATTGAAGACGTTGATGCGTCACGTATCGTGGTTCGTGTTAATGAAGATGAGATGCAAGCGGGTGAAGCGGGTATCGATATCTATAACTTAATCAAATACACCCGTTCTAACCAGAACACCTGTATTAACCAGCGCATCATTGTTAACCAAGGTGACGAAATCGCTGGTGGTGATATCCTAGCTGATGGTCCATCAACTGACTTAGGTGAGTTGGCTCTAGGTCAGAACATGCGTGTGGCCTTTATGCCATGGAACGGTTATAACTTCGAAGACTCGATTTTATTATCAGAGCGTGTGGTGAAAGAAGACCGTTTCACAACCATCCACATTCAAGAATTAACCTGTGTGGCGCGTGACACAAAACTAGGCACTGAAGAAATCACTGCCGATATTCCAAACGTGGGTGAAGCCGCGCTATCTGCTCTTGATGAGTCAGGTATCGTTTATATCGGTGCTGAAGTAGATGCAGGCGATATCTTAGTTGGTAAAGTAACGCCAAAAGGTGAGACACAATTAACGCCAGAAGAGAAGCTACTCAGAGCCATCTTCGGTGAAAAAGCAGCAGACGTTAAAGACACCTCTTTACGTGTGCCAACCTCTACCAAAGGTACGGTTATCGATGTTCAAGTCTTTACCCGTGATGGCGTAGAAAAAGATGCTCGTGCAAAATCAATCGAGAAGTCGCAGCTGGACAACTACCGCAAAGACTTAAAAGAAGAGCTACGTATTTTTGAAGAAGCCGCACGTAGCCGTATCAGCCACTTATTAGATGGTCAGGCCATCAGTGGTGGTGCAGGTCTTAAGTCAGGTACAGTACTGGCTGAGTCTGAGCTACTAGAAATGTCTTTAGAAACGTTATTAGACATTCAGCCTGTCGAAGAAGAAATCGCTGAGCGTTTGACTCAAATTCAAGAGTTCTTGGTCGATAAGCAAAAAGACATCGATACCAAGTTTGCTGAGAAAAAACGCAAGCTGACTGCTGGTGATGACTTAGCACACGGTGTACAAAAAATCGTTAAGGTTTACCTAGCGGTGAAACGTCGCATCCAGCCAGGTGATAAGATGGCCGGTCGTCATGGTAACAAGGGTGTGGTATCTCGCATCATGCCAGTTGAAGACATGCCTTATGATGAAAACGGTAATCCAGTTGATATCGTACTAAACCCACTGGGTGTACCTTCTCGTATGAATATCGGTCAGGTACTTGAGACTCACTTAGGTATGGCAGCTAAAGGTCTTGGTGACAAGATTAACGGCATGATCAAAGCGCAAGCGGCAGTCACTGAGCTACGTGAATTCTTAGACAAGATTTACAACAAAGTAGGCGGTGAACAAGTTGATTTAGACAGCTTGAGCGATGATGATATCCGTGCATTGGCTCAAAACCTACGTGATGGTGTGCCTATGGGTACCGCTGTATTTGATGGCGCCCGTGAGGTTCAAATTGACGAGCTACTAGAGCTTGCCGGTTACCCAAGCTCAGGTCAGCAGACTTTGTATGATGGCCGTACTGGTCAGAAGTTTGACCGTCCTGTGACGGTGGGCTACATGTACATGCTGAAACTAAACCACTTAGTAGATGACAAGATGCATGCCCGTTCGACCGGTTCATACTCATTAGTAACACAGCAGCCATTAGGTGGTAAAGCACAGTTTGGTGGTCAGCGTTTCGGTGAGATGGAAGTTTGGGCACTAGAAGCATATGGCGCAACTTACACGTTGCAAGAGATGCTAACAGTGAAATCGGATGATGTTGAAGGTCGTACGCGTATGTATAAGAACATCGTCGATGGTGAGCAGTACATGGACCCAGGCATGCCTGAATCGTTCAACGTATTGACCAAAGAGATTAAGTCACTGGGTATTAATATTGAGCTAAAAGAAAGCAACTAGTGTTGAATCGGGTAGATGCAGAGCATTTTGTTAAATGGTTTGCATCTACTGCGTTAGTCGTTCCCTTAAACTCAGCCTAATTCATTGCCTTCAAACGGTAGCTTAGGGTCATTATTCAAATTATTAATCTGACCCAGATACTGTGAACACATATAACGGAGAAGCAACTTGAAAGATTTACTCGATATTATGAAAAGCCCTGCCGACAACGGCAAACGTGAATTTGATAGCATTCAGATTACATTGGCAGCTCCCGAGACTATTAAATCATGGTCACATGGTGAAGTGAAAAAACCAGAAACCATTAACTACCGTACCTTTAAGCCTGAGCGTGACGGTCTATTCTGTGCCAAAATCTTTGGTCCAGTAAAAGACTTTGAATGTTTATGTGGTAAGTACAAGCGCCGCAAATTCCAAGGCGTAATCTGTGAAAAATGTGGCGTAGAAGTGACCACTGCCAAAGTTCGTCGTGACCGCATGGGCCACATCGATCTTGCCAGCCCTGTTGCGCACATTTGGTTCTTAAAGTCATTACCAAGCCGCATCGGTTTATTACTTGATATGACACTACGTGATATCGAGCGCGTATTGTATTTTGAAAGCTATGTGGTAACCGATCCTGGCATGACGTCTTTAGAGAAGTATCAGCTTCTTGATGATGAAGACTACTACAAAGCATTAGAAGAATTTGGTGATGAGTTCATCGCTAAAATGGGTGCTGAAGCGGTTCAAGACCTGTTAAAAGATATCGATATCGATTTAGAAATTGATGATCTACGTGAAGCGATTCCAAATACTGGTTCTGAAACCAAGCTTAAAAAGATGTCTAAGCGTCTAAAATTATTAGAAGCTTTCCGTGACTCTAATAACAAGCCTGAGTGGATGGTTATGAGCATTTTGCCCGTACTACCACCAGATTTACGTCCTCTAGTACCGCTAGAAGGCGGCCGTTTTGCGACCTCAGATCTAAACGACTTATATCGCCGTGTGATTAACCGTAACAACCGTTTAAAGCGTCTATTAGAGCTTAACGCCCCTGACATTATCGTGCGTAACGAAAAACGTATGCTACAAGAGTCAGTGGATGCGCTACTTGATAACGGTCGTCGTGGTCGTGCCATCACGGGCAGCAACAAGCGTCCATTAAAATCGCTTGCTGACATGATTAAAGGTAAGCAAGGTCGTTTCCGTCAAAACTTACTAGGTAAGCGTGTTGACTACTCTGGCCGTTCGGTGATTGTTGTTGGTCCAACACTGCGTCTACATCAGTGTGGTCTGCCTAAGAAAATGGCACTTGAGCTATTCAAGCCATTTACTTACTCAAAACTATTGTCACACGGCATGGCAACAACCATCAAACAAGCGAAGAAGATGGTAGAGCGTGAAGAGCCACAAGTTTGGGATATGCTGGCCATGGTTATCCGTGAGCATCCAGTATTACTAAACCGTGCGCCAACGCTACACAGATTGGGTCTTCAAGCATTTGAGCCTGTACTAATTGAAGGTAAAGCCATTCAGCTGCATCCGCTGGTATGTACCGCGTTCAACGCTGACTTCGACGGTGACCAAATGGCAGTACACGTGCCATTGACTCTAGAAGCACAGCTAGAAGCCCGTACGTTGATGATGTCAACCAACAACATCCTATCACCTGCTAACGGTGATCCGATTATTGTGCCATCACAAGACGTTGTACTGGGTCTGTACTACATCAGCCGTTCAGCAGTTAACGCTAAAGGCGAAGGCATGATCTTTGCAACCGTTAACGAAGCATTACGCGCTATTGGTTCAAACGACTTACATGTAAACGCCAAAATTAAAGTACGTGTGACTGAGACCATCTTTGATGAAGAGGGTAACTCGACCAAACAAACCACGCTGCAAGAAACTGTGGCCGGTCGTCTACTTATCTGGAATGTCATGCCAAAAGGTATGCGTTTTGCTGAGTGTAACGTTGAGATGACTAAGAAAAACATCTCAAAACTAATGAACTCTTGCTACCGTACGCGCGGCGTGAAAGAAAGTGTTATCTTCGCTGACCAATTAATGTACCTAGGTTTTGCTCAAGCAACCCTATCAGGTGTGTCTATTGGTATCGAGGATATGGTTATCCCGCCAATGAAAAAAGAGCTTATCGAAGCGGCTGATGCTGAAGTTCGTGAAATCGAACAACAGTTTGAGCAAGGTTTCGTAACCGCTGGTGAGCGCTACAACAAAGTTGTCGATATCTGGTCACGTACCAACGACAAAGTGGCTAAAGCGATGATGGATAACTTGGCGACTGATATCGTTATCAACGCACAAGGTGAAGAAGAAGAGCAAAAATCATTCAACTCTATCTTCATCATGTCAGACTCGGGTGCTCGTGGTAGTGCAGCGCAGATTCGTCAGTTAGCCGGTATGCGTGGTCTAATGGCTAAGCCAGATGGCTCTATTATTGAAACCCCGATTAAGGCCAACTTCCGTGAAGGTCTATCGGTTCTTCAGTACTTCATCTCGACCCACGGTGCGCGTAAAGGTCTTGCCGATACGGCACTTAAGACTGCCAACTCGGGTTACTTGACTCGTCGTCTGGTTGACGTGGCGCAAGATTTGGTAATCACTGAGAACGATTGTGGTACCGAAAAAGGCGTTCGCATGACACCACACATTCAAGGCGGTGAAATCATTGAGAAACTAGGTGACCGTGTTCTAGGTCGTGTGGTTGCTCGTGATGTGATGAGCCGTGAAGATGAGGTGTTATTAGCCGCAGGTACGCTGATTGATGAGCATGGCGTAACGGTTATTGATGACAATGGTATCGATGAAGTATGGGTACGCTCAGTCATTACTTGTGATGTACCACACGGTGTGTGTGCTCAGTGTTATGGCCGTGACTTGGCACGTGGTCACAAAGTGAATATTGGTGAGTCTGTGGGTGTTATGGCGGCTCAGTCAATCGGTGAGCCAGGTACTCAGTTAACCATGCGTACGTTCCACGTGGGTGGTGCCGCAAGTTCTACTTCAGTAGACAATAGCATCTCTGCCCGCAACACAGGTTTCATCCGCTTCCATAACATGAAGACGGTGGACCACGTGGATGGTCACTTAGTTATCGTATCGCGTTCAGCTGAAATCGGTATTGCTGATGATGTTGGCCGTGAGCGTGAGCGCTATAAAGTTCCTTATGGTTCAAGCGTACTGGTGAAAGACGGTGATGAAGTTGAAAGCGGACAAGCGATTGCTAAATGGGATCCGCACACGCACCCAATTATCACAGAATTCGCGGGTAAGGCACGTTTCAGCGACATTATCGATGGCTCAACTGCCACCGTTAAGATTGATGAAGCAACCGGTATGAGCTCGTTTGAAATCTTGGGTTCAAAAGACCGTCCAAGTAACTCAAAAGACTTACGTCCAGCGATTATTCTAGATACTACGGGCGGTAAAGAAGTGGTTTACTTCTTACCTGCTGAGACCATTATCCGTGTTTCTGATGGCGAAGAAGTGACAGCAGGTTCGGTATTAGGCCGTGTACCACAAGCCACGTCAGGTACCAAAGATATTACCGGTGGTCTACCACGTGTTGCTGACTTGTTCGAAGCACGTCGTCCGAAAGATCATGCCATCATGGCAGAGATGTCAGGTGTAGTAAGCTTCGGCTCATCAACTAAAGGTAAGAACCGCTTCATCATCACTAATGAAGATGGCGAAGTACATGAAGAGCTGATTCCAAAATGGCGCCAAATCAACGTGTTCGAGAACGAAACCGTTGCCCGTGGTGAAGTTATTGCAGATGGCCCATTAAATCCGCATGACATCTTGCGTCTACAAGGCGAAACTGCGCTGGCTAACTACATTGTGGATGAAGTACAGGATGTATACCGCTTGCAGGGCGTTAAGATCAACGATAAGCACATTGAAGTGATTATCCGTCAGATGTTGCGTAAAGTAGAAATTACTGATGCCGGTGATTCAAACTACTTCAAGGGCGATCAGGTGGAATACGCTGATGTGAAAGCCACTAACGAAAAACTGCTTGCTGAAGATAAATTCCCAGTACAGTTTGAACGTCAGTTATTGGGTATCACCAAAGCCAGCTTGGCAACTGAAAGCTTCATCTCAGCGGCTTCGTTCCAGGAAACCACACGCGTATTAACTGCTGCTGCTGTTGAGGGTAAAGTTGATGAGCTACGTGGTCTAAAAGAAAACGTGGTTGTGGGTCGTCTGATCCCAGCGGGTACAGGTCTTGCTTATCATGCGGCGCGCAAAAAAGCCAAAGAAGGCAAACCTGCTTATGATGTTGAAAGTGCTCTAGATGCCGCTTTTGATATCGAAGCCACGACCTCAGCTCAAGACTTCAGAAGCTTCGATGAAGCGTTTGCTCAAGAGTTGAGTCAAGACAAATAGGCCAAAGCTGCTATTAAATGAGCTTCAAGCATACTGTTATGAGATAAAAAAAGCTGGCGCTATGCCGGCTTTTTTTGTGCCTAAAAATTATGCTATAGTGACTTAATCCACTCAAAATGTATAAACCACGCTTGATTGACTATTAATTAACCTTTATCAGTGTAAGGTAGCTTTTAGAATATTAACCAAAATGACGACTAGGTTAAGGTGTCTGTATGGTTACTGAGTTAAAATTGTGGACTGAGTTAAAGTTATGGTTAGCCTAGTGATAGGCATTGAATAAATAGATTGAATAAATAGACAGATGCTCGATAAGCTGTTGTTTGATAAATTTTTATACCCTATAGTTTTGGATAATTAGCAATTTTGATTATGTTTGATTTTATTTTGAGGCGGTTATGAAAAAAATTATATTAATAACATCCGCTGTATCCTTAGCTTTGAGTATGCCAGCTTACGCCTCAGAGACGGTGCCAGATTGTGATAGTCTAAATATCATGCTCATGTCGATGAAAGATGGCTTAGATGTTAATGCCAATTGGAAAGTTGCCAGCAGTGTGCCAAATCGCTCAAAGACCGTGAGTATGGGCGATCTGAATAAAGATGCCGATCCAAGCTTTAGCATTAGCTGTCCAGGGTTTAGCGCCACGTATGATGGCAAAGCTCTTAAAATGAAGGCAGACAGCTACAAAGGTATCACTGATCATTTATACAAACAGCTCAACCGCGGTGTGGATTTATACAATTACCGCTGGTATACCGACCCTAAAGTACGTACTGATTTTAAGGTAGACAAATATAGCTTTGACTTAGAGCGTTTACTGTTGACCGATGGCTATGTCAAGATTCCTGAGGGTAGCCGATTAGGCTCAAAACAATCATTTATTCCCAACTCGGCGGTGATTGCTTATCGTATTAATGGCAGTGAGCTAAAGCCGTTGATGCAAAACAGAGGCGTAAACAGTTATTCATCTGACTTTAAAGCGGCCAAAACCATTGATATTTATCATAAAAACCCAGACATGATAAATCGTGGGTTTGGGGTTCAAAGACTGTTTATTGACAAAGAAAAGGGTGTGCTAGAGATTTATAAGAGCTATGATTTTCCAAGTAAATAATGAATCTTGAGTGCGTTTAACTGTCTGCTGTAATAGTATTTTTTATGCTACAGTTATGTTTTAAATAAGTGCCAACTGGGGATGATTATGGCAGACAAGGGCAGAGTGGCGCGCTATCAAGCAGACCGCACCAACCAAAAGTTCTATTTTTGTAGATTGGCTTGTAAACAGGCTGGAGAGACCACTGATAAGCAGCTGTATCAGGCGCACTGTGAGACTGCGATATTTCATTTGCAAGGCGCACTATTGGCCTTTTTACAAGAGTTGGCCTATTTTTATAATTTGGACACCAGTGCCCCGAGTATTGAGTATATTGAGAAGGCTCTGCACAACAAAACCTTAATATCTCCTGAGCTACAGCGTATTAAGCTGTCACTTGAGTCGGGCGTACTGGCTAATATCACTAAAGCTTATCAGCGCTGTCAGTATGCTCCGGCCCCAGACAGCACGGGTATGGACACCTCAACTCATGATTTAATCGTCAATGTAGTGACCTTGTCCAACCAGTGGCTGCCTGATGAGCAGACCATTCGCGAGTGGCGAGGCGAGTTTATGAGCTTGATCGATGAGATGCGCGGCGGAATGGTGGAGTATTAGCCCGTTAACCTGCCGGCTTATTCAGCTAAATCGATCAAGTGCCGCATTATTTTGTAGTAGAGTTACTGTTATCTTTGCCTTCACGGCGCTGCTTTAGCTCGGATTTAGGAATCCAGGCCCAGGTCATCTCAACAGTAATCGGGGCGCGTTCGCTATCTGATTGACGGTCTTCAATCACACAAGGAATGACCATTTCACCTTTGGCATTGTCCAATATATATTGGCGCTGCTCGTCGCTTAAAGTGGCAATGGCGGCAATTTGACCTGTCTTAATAGGGCGATAGAAATTTACCTCGTAAGATTTGACCAAGAGCACTCTATCTGACGGCAGGTTCACTCCTAATATAAACCCTGTGGCAGTCTCTGCCAATAAAGTTACTGCCACAGCGTGCACCGTGCCAATGTGGTTTTGCACGCCTTTTTTATTGTTTAAGCTGACGACCAATTTATTGGGCGTGACTGTTTCATAGACAATACCTGTGGTGCCCACATAGGGTACAATCTTACTAAAGACTTTGGTTAATACAAAAGACTGAGTGCTGTCAGGCAACCGCTGAACTGTTTTTAGGATTTTGGTAAAAGGGTTGTTCACATCTAAAGGTTGATGCGACGTCTCAGTAGCTTTTAATTGAGCACCTTGTAATGGCAGATTTAGGCGAGTGGCCGCTTTTGTGGCAACTTTGCCCGCGCTTTTGCTAAGGCTTGTGGCTTGCTGTAATAAACTTCCTAACTGACTCATAACGCGTCCTTTCATTCATCGAATGTTGTCATGATAGACAACTGTGGTGTTATACCTTGTGTTTTATTATAGCAAAGCGCTTCGCCAACTCTAGGTGACAGTCAGTTCACAAAAATAGGTTGCCGATTAAGTAATTAGCAGGACCATTGTGCTACGGCATTGAGATATGGCTTAATATACAACGCAAATACCGACATCTGATAGTGAGTGAAAGATATTTTGAATGCCCCAATAGCTGCACTGCCCACTGAGCCGACCAACGTGATTTTTACTGGTGTCGCTGGGACAGGTAAGACCTACCGTTTGCTTGAGTTACAAAAGCGCTATGATGACAGCATCGAGGTCTGCTGGGACAGTTGGCGCGTACAGCAGATCAGTCATTATGGCTGGTGTGATGTGGTCTGTGCGGTACTGCTGCTCGAAGATCGGCTGATGACCGTGCCAGAGATGATGCAGCATCCGCTGATTATCGATAAGGCAGCAGCCAATAAGCGCAATGAAAACATCAATCAGACCTTATGGGTACAGCTCAACACGCACACCCATCCTGACTCAACCACAGTCAATAGCGCCCAGCGCTCAGCCAATTATTACTTCGATAAGACCGAAACGAGCCAGTGGTATTTGCTCGATGAGCTAAAACCTATTTTAACGGAGCAGCTGTCTGAGTTACTGTCGTTATATGATGACAGTGCACGCCATCATTATCATCAGACGCATACAGTTAGCCGTAGCTGCCTAGTCAGCTTCCATCAGTCTTATGGTTATGATGAATTTGTGGAAGGCATTCGGCCGCGTATCAATGCACAGACCGGTCAGATGCAATATGAGATTCAGCAAGGGGCATTCTTGGCGCTGTGTGCTAAGGCGGCAAGTGACCCTGAGCACCGTTACGCAATGCTTATCGATGAGATAAATCGGGCCAATACAGCGCAGGTGTTTGGTGAGCTTATGAGCGTGATTGAGCCGAGTAAACGTGCGGGCGGGGCAACCCCTATGAGTGTGCATCTGGCCTACTCAGGAAGGCAGTTTATGGTGCCCAGCAACGTAGATATCTATGCCACTATGAATACCCAAGATCATTCGCTCGCTGTGCTTGATATGGCCTTTAGGCGCCGCTTTGATTTTGTCACTTGCTATCCGGATGCCAGCTTGCTTAGCGTATTAAAAGATGATGCAGGAAAAGAGGTCGATTTACCACAAATGATGCTGAGTATAAATCAGCGATTAACCGCCTTGTGCGGTGAGCAAGCACAATTAGGGCAGTCCTATTTCATGGGTATTGATGACATACGCCAGCTTGCTAAGCGTTTGTATCGCCAGATTGTGCCACAAATCATGGCCTTTATTAGCTTACATAGAGGTGAGGCGTATCTACTACAGAGCCTACATCAGATTTTGTATGGTGATAACTCTGTGTCCTATAGCTTACTGTATCACCCAGATGCGCTCAACTATGCTGCAGATGAACCTCATGCAAGCCTCTTTGCTGCTGAGGCTTATGAGCAGCGCCATTCGGCCGAATCTGGCTTATTTGCACAAGCCTTTGTGGCGGTGGCGGAAAACCCAAGTTTAAGCCTCGAATCACGATCTATTTATCTCACAGCAGCGCCATATCAGCAGCTATACAGTGTCTCAAGTGAAGACCCCTATGACGCCCGCTAGATGGCCAAACAAAGACAGTGTTCCCCCAAGCTTAGCACCCAGCGTCTCCAAGCAGTCTTCTGCTAAACGGCCTAGGGTGAACAGGGTGAATAGTCGAGTGAAAGCAGTGATAAGCTGCTTGGAGCATCAAAGGCTGACGATAGCGGATTTTGAATCTCCCGGTGACTTTAGATATCTTATTGAGCAAGCGTTGCCTTGCTTTCGTATTGAAGTTAGCCGAGGCGAAATGAGTCTGGTTGTGGGTCATTATCTGGCACAAATAGTCTTGCCCAGCGGTGCTTGTCTGGAGATTTTGCCCAAAGTCACCGCGCTGAGTCAGACACAAGATCAGGCGACGTCACAAGCGTTGGCTGAAGCACGTGCCTGGGTGGCACAGATGCTCGCAGATTTGGCTAGTGATGGCTTAGCTAAACCTCTATCTGCATTGAGTATGGGTGTCGTTAATCAGCGGTACCAAGCGGCCTTTTTGCCGTCACCGCCTCTCATTATAGGGGCAGGCTCGTCATCAAATCAAAACAGCCATTTTAAGGGCAATAGACCTTGGTATGAAGGTGTATTAAAAAAAGCTGAAATGCAGCTAAGGCAAGGGGCGGATATTCTGCCCAGTCGCTATCAGAGCAAAAGCCAAAATCAGCCCAAGGCCCAAGGCAAAATAAATATGTCTGCCCAGTTAAAAAACAACTGGCATCGGCCGCATTATTTGTACAGTGAGCAGACTGTTTTTGATACTAACAAACGCTTGGCGCAATTCTTATTCACGGCTTGGCAGCAGCTGCGTTATCTCCTGCATCCGTCTCAAGTAGACAGCAATTATGCAGTCAGTGCCCACAGTCATAGGCAGCAGCATCTAAATCATAGCCCACACTCTGCCACACCAATAGCTTTGCAGCAGCTAAAAGCACTTGCTGCCGATCAATGGCTGCCGACTTATAAAGCGCTGCAGTCTGAGGCATTAACATGGCGTGCCACGCTTGGCACAAGACAGGCTCAGCTGTTAACACAGGCGCTTGATTGGGCGTGGTGGCTGTTGTCTCATAGCTTACAAAGTCAGCCGCCTGACCCAAGTGCTCGCAATAGCACTAGCTTATTGCCAACCGCTGCTTTAATGATCAATATGCAATTTGCATTTGAGCGCTGGGTACTCGGTAAGCTCTCTGTTTGGGTACAGCAAACCTTGCCTGGAAGCCGGCTGATTGTGCAGCCAAGTTTTGAGTGGTTGTATGCCCACTTAGAGGATTCAAACCACTTAGCCTTCGTCTGTGGAAAACCTATAGCGGCTTATCATCTGGTTCAAAGGTTGCAGCCTGATGCCTGTATTTATGACAGCCGTGCTAAGATAACCCATGTTATTGATATAAAATATAAAGCTTTGAGCACAGTACAGCAGGTGAGTGGCAGTGATTGGCAGCAGCTTTATGTGTATCAGCACTATCTAAATAGGCCGCAAGCTTGGCTTATTTATCCCAAAAATAAAAATTTTAACCAAAGGCTTGACGTTTTAAGTAATTTGAACGAGAATAGGCACCCTAATCAGGATGATGCTAAACCGGCATTAAATAGCACGCAAATGAGCGTGATACCGTTTGATGTTCAGCAAGGTGTGATACTGATTTGATCGCTTTATAATAGGAATGACACTTTTTGAAAATAAATTGAAAAAAAGTGTTGACAGAATTAAGGTTTCATCCTATTATATGCACCTCGATAGCGATGACAGAGTTGATTAACAGTCAATGATGATTATCAAAATCGTAAATAAAAAAGTAAGATATCGGAGTGTGGCGCAGTTTGGTAGCGCATCTGGTTTGGGACCAGAGGGTCGTAGGTTCGAATCCTATCACTCCGACCACTTTTTAATAGAGCCTTACAGGCTTTTTTTTATGCTTTAAATAAGACAGTCTTTTTTGTAAGAGTGTCAGCACCATGAGCGCCTGTAGCTCAGTTGGATAGAGCATCTGCCTTCTAAGCAGGTGGTCGCAGGTTCGAATCCTGCCAGGCGCACCATTTACGCCTGTAGAAGTTAAGTACTGCACTTCTCAATACACTCTGTGTTGATTATGGCGGCTGTAGCTCAGTTGGTAGAGCCCCGGGTTGTGATCTCGGTTGTCGTGGGTTCGAGTCCCATCAGTCGCCCCATTATTTTTTATCTTCTCTCATCTGTGCATGATTCTATTTTAGTTAAAAAATCCCTCGTTATATTCTGTTATAAACACTTCAATCGTATTAAAAACTCACTAATCTGACCTATGTCTTGATTGGTTTTTTTGTGTTTGTATCCCCCAATTTTAGTTCATTCGCTTTGTTTGTATTTCTCGCTAAACAAGGATGCTGCAATTTGGCAATAGTGCTATGATAACCCCATCTATCAAGCATTTGAGATAAAATTATGCCCCAATCTTCAGTTACGATTACGGTGCAAAAAGCATCAGGCGCTGAAGCCAATAATGAGTCAAAACAAGAAGCCAAACAAGCGCCCGTTATTGCCGATGACGAGCAGCTTGGTGTCGCTGATGCGGTAATAAAGCCCCCTGCCAGTAAGGCAGAGCTTTTGGCGTTATATCAGGTAGACGCTTTACCTATCAATAACGCCATACAGCCCAAAGAGCTTGAAAAAGTAGCTCAGCTGCGTGTTGAGCTGTATCAACAACAGCTTAAGCGTACTGAGTTTTTTTATACCGTTAAGCCTGAACTACGTCCCACTTATATGGTACAAGCCCTAAAGCCGCAATTCATTGAATATCAGCAGTTTCAAATGGCGCGTGCGTTGGATCAGCGTGGTTTAATTGATTTGGATAAGACAGATATGATGTGGCAGCAGCTGCACATTGTTGATGACTTGATAGCTGATATTGTTTATTCCATGCCCGCCCAGAATCCTGTAGGTTGGCAGCTGACGTCAGTCAATAAAAACTATTTAAAGCTGCCAACAGTGGGTAGATTAAGAGATAACGATAGCGTTGCTGATCAAGGCAGCCTAAATAGCTACGTACTCAGTCACTTTGGGGTCATGAGCTATACTTATGATCGAGCCTATTTTATTGGTCATGTTTTAGGTTATCTGTTTTGCTGTTATTACCTGGCACATTTATCCATTGCTTACGGGGTTACGCCTTTACCAAGTGATACGGTAGCAGACTATGACTATGCCTCGCTGGATACTGCCAAATTGGTACGCTTATTACACAGCATTGATGTGCACTGTAAGCGCCGTATTTATCAGTTGGCCGTATTGTGTGCCCGCTTGAGCTGCTATCAGCTAGATAAATATATCGAAAAAATGCTGATAGCTGAGGTCAATGAGTTTGACAAAAAACAGCAAATTGATCACTTAGATCTATTATTAAGCCGTGGCATCATGCCTGAAATGCCAGATAGGGTAATACTCAAAGACTTTCCGGGTAGCTTTGGTAAAAAGGACTAAGGTGGGCAGCACGCTCGTAATATTTGTTATACAAATTTATATTGTGTAGTAAGTTAAATGGTCTACAGTCGCAGGTTATCTTTACAATAAATTAGGGTTTGTGCCTAGATATTGAACTCCAAGCAAATAGACTGTCATGACTTATCATTTAAGGGCCTAGATATAGCAACAGGCCGCGTTAAGTGATAGTGATAAAAAACTCAGTAGAAATAAATAAGGCTTTTATGGCAGATCAAGTGGCAACAAAGATGCAAGCACAATGCTTAAAACTTAAAAGCTCAGACGCAGAGCCTGGGTATTTAGCAGGTATAAAACCCGCCAAGCCAATAGGTCAAAAAATCAAAACCGCCTCATTAGCTTTTGGGTTAAGTCTGGCTGGATTAACCCTGACGGCTGCCTTGCCTGCGCAGGCGGCAAGCTTGGGGGATTTATTTGGCAGTGCTGAAGTGGAGTCTGGTCAGCAAAAATTCTTGAAAGTGGAGCAAGCATTTTCGGTAAAGCCCAGTCAAAGCGGCAATAAAATTACCATTGCCCTGAACATCACACCCAAGCACTATCTTTATAAAGACAAGCTCGGCTTAAAGTTACCTGAAGGGGTGAGCGCCAGTGCCATAAAGTTTTCGCACGTCCCGCAAAGCATAGATGACCCCACTTTTGGTAAAGTTCAGGTGTTTAAGCAGCCTCAAGTGACGGCGACGGCGACGTTGACCAATACCACTGCTGCGGCTATCAATGACGATGTCATAGTTACTTGGCAAGGCTGTGCTGATGCCGGTCTTTGCTATCCTCCGCAAAAAGAAATATTAAGCATAAATCTGCCGCCGACTGTCGCTGCTAAAGCGGCTCCTAAGGTTGACAAAGTAGCCATCGAGCCTGCACAGAGTAGTAAGGTGCCGGCTACCACCAAAGCGCAAATCACACCTCAAGTGGCTCAAGCGGCCGCCGCTACCTCTGCAGCAGTGGCTGAATCTAGCGCGCCAAATAATCAAGTCCAAGCTGAAGCCACGCCGCCAGATCAGTTAGCGGGCAGCCAGTCAGAGCCCAGTGAGCTAAAAGATGGCAGCCTGACGAATACCGATTTGGTTGCCCCTGCTACGGATAAGGCTGTAGCTGAAGATGAGAGCCTGACTTATTCAGCCGCTGCCAGTGCTGAAGGTAGTGCAAATGCCGATGCAAATACGACTAATGTGAGTGCCGCATTGGTCGGCGATGGGGTGGTAGATCAAGATCCTTTTGGTCTTAGCGAACATCCATGGCTGGCGCTGGGTCTACTATTTTTGGCAGGCTTAGGTCTGGCATTCACCCCTTGTGTACTGCCGATGCTGCCCATTGTCAGTAATATTGTTGCCCGTCAGCACAAGCCCACTGCTAAAAAAGGGCTTATGCTTAGTGGCAGTTACGCTTTAGGTGTGGCGGTTGCTTATGGGATTTTGGGTGCAATCATTGCCATATTTGGTCAACAGCTGGGCATTATCGGCTGGTTACAAAATCCGGTAATCTTATTGGGTTTTGCCGCAGTATTTGTACTACTTGCCTTGTATATGCTTGATGTCATAAGCTTTAGCCTACCCAGCGTGTTACGTCAAAAAACCCAAGCATTGAGTCAGTCCGGAGATAAGTATCTGGGCAGTAGCACAGGCAGCTTTATTGCAGGCCTGCTGTCTGCCTTGGTGGTATCGCCCTGTGTATCAGCGCCCTTATTTGGCGCATTGCTCGCGGTCTCTACTATCGGCAATCCACTACTGGGCTTTTCTGCTTTATTTATGCTGGGCTTTGGTTTGTCGGCGCCGTTAATGCTGCTGGGCATCAGCCAAGGCAACTTAATGCCCAAAGCGGGTGAGTGGATGAACTGGGTTAAGCAAGGTTTTGCTTTATTGCTATTTGCAGTGGCTTTGTTGTTGGTTGAGCGGGTGATTATCCATCCTGGCATGCTGCTGCTGTGGGCGTTATGGTTTATGGTGGTGGCAGCCTGGGCTTGGAGCTGGCATGGCCGCGGTGAGCTATTGACCAAGCCACTTGCCCTATTATTTGGATTATGGGCAGGTGCAACTTTGGTGGGTGCCGCCGCCGGCAGTAACGATGCTTGGCAGCCGCTAAAAGTGTTATCACAAAAGACGCCTATGCCAGTCATGGCGACAGTGCAGACACAGAGCGCCGCTGCAGATGGCGGGTATGGGGTACCAGCCGCTGCACAAAGTATTAAAGATGTGCATATTAATAGCTTAGATGCATTAATCCCTTTGGTACAAAATAATCCTAAGGTCTTGGTAGATGTCACTGCAGAGTGGTGTATCGAATGCCGCATTATGGACAAGACTCTGTTTAGCAACCGTCCAGCTGCCATGCAACAGTGGCAATTGGTACGACTGGATGTGACTGAGAGTAATGCGGAGTCTGCTCGTATCTTATCGGAGCTTAAGTTGTTTGGTCCGCCAGCACTGCTATATTTTGTAGATGGTAAACTGCAAGTTCAGCAGGTGGGCACCATACAGCGTGATGAATTTGAGCAGACTTTGGCTAAGCTCTAAGCGTTAACGTCGACAGACTGTCATTAATAAGACATACTAATCAGTAATAGGCGCCTTATTGTTAAGGCGCCTTGTTTTTTTAGGGAATCAATAAGTCGCAAATTGTAACTATTTTTGTCTATACCTATGCTGGTTTATTACTTGATAAATACATAACATTACACTATATTACTTATCAAAACATAGGTAGGTAAAGTGTGTGAAAAATTATTTACAGCATCACCGCTTGCTAGCAAGTAGTGGCAAATTGCGCCTCACGCGCCCATCCTCTGGATCAGAGCATAAGCTTCCTGCGGCCTTACTAATCTTTGCTTTGGGTTTAGTTATGCTCAGTGGCTGTGAGCCTGAATCTGGTGAAGTGCTGGGTACGCAAGACAGCATAGTGAGTATTAGCCCTATTGAGATAGAGTTGGATTCTAAGAGTCTAGATAGTGCAAATGCCTCAGGCAATAATTTAGCTATGCCTTTGTCGTGTCGCAATAGCTCGATTATCAAAGCGTTTAATGCGCAGCAATCTTCAGTACAGGTTAAAGGTTGTGGTAAAGTCACAGCCATCTTGCCTGATGATAATGACGGCAGTCGTCATCAACGCTTTATCGTACAGCTAGATGGGGTGGATGCCCAACACACCATACTTATTGCGCATAATATTGACTTAGCACCTAAGCTTGGGAAGCTAAATGTAGGCGATGATGTACTTTTTTATGGGCAATACGAATATAACCCGAAAGGGGGCGTGGTACATTGGACGCATGCTGATCCCGCTGCCAATCATCAAAATGGATGGATTGAACACAACGATCATCGCTTCGAATAACCTTTAAACCTGCCAAATGTAGCAGGTTTATTTTTTTGCTTACCTAATTAATCTGTCTTTATTGTGTAGCAATGTATTGTTTATAATATAGTTGGTTTAGAGTTTTTTTTAATAGTATAATGACATTTTTACCATATTCATTAGGAACAGGCATGACAACTTCGCGGCCTTCGACCCAGCTCTTTGCAGAGCCTTCATCTACTCTTAAAGTTTTAGCGCTTTCTATTACAGCAGCCTGCTGTACTCCAATGCTGGCTATGACTGCTGCGCATGCTGAAAGTGATTCCTCTATGTCTATGTCAACGGCGGATCAGCAGGTGACTGTGGATGATTTTTTGAAGTGTTCAGATTTAAAATTAGCAGCCGCTCGTTTGGCCTGTTATGACAAAGTGACCACAGGGGATCCGATTACTGTAGGCCGTGAGAAAAAACCGCTTGATTTAGCGCAGTCTGTTAAGGCCACTTTTAGTGACTTGCGTCCCACTGCCGTCTTCGCTGATGAGAATGATAAGCGTGAGTTCGCTGAAGAGGCGGAGGGCGATATTATAGATGTCGGTGCGCCTACTGCCTCTGGCAACCTTAAGTTGGCCAAAGCTGGGTTAACGGTGGATGATTTTTCACCCTATACCACCCTAAGCTTGGCTTATGATTTGGATAAAAATAGCGAAAATGGTACGTGGACAGTAAGACCCCATAACCCCATTTACTTAATGCCGTTATACGCTCATTATGATCCCAACCGTAATCCGAAATCACCGACTCAGCCTGAGCCAACGGCCAAAGATTATGGCGATCAATACGATCCTTTAGAGCTAAAAGCTCAAATTTCTTTAAAGACAAAAGTGGCTGAAGATGTCTTTGATACCAATGCAGACGTGTGGTTTGGCTATACCCAGCAAATGCATTGGCAAGTCTATAATGAAGATAACTCGCGTCCTTTTAGAGCCACCGACTATATGCCTGAGATATTCATCACTCAGCCAGTAAAAGCCGATCTACCGTTTAACGGTCGTTTGCGTATGATAGGCGCCGGTGCCATTCACCACTCAAACGGACAATCTGATCCATTATCGCGCTCATGGAATCGTCTGTATCTAATGGGGGGTGCTGAGTGGGGTAAGCTTAGCGTGATACCGAAAGTCTGGACGCATATTAAAGAGAAAGAATCAGGGGGAAAACGAGGTGATAACCCAGACATTACCGATTACTATGGTAATGGTGAAATCCAAACCCTTTATGACTTTGGTAAAGGTGAAACATTAGCCGCAACAGGTCGTTATAACTTCGATACACAAAAAGGGGCGATTCAATTAGATTATACTCACCCGATTACCCGTGATGTACGCGCCTTTATCCAAGTATTCCACGGTTATGGTGAGTCTATTATTGACTATAATGATGAGACAACCGCTGTGGGTGTGGGTTTATCATTAAACGATTGGAAAGGGCTGTAAGTCTTTCTTGCACTTCACTTGGCAAAGCCCAACGCGTATGATTCCCGCTTACTACCAACTGGGTATGTGGCGGGTACAGTACTTTCAACAAACCTGCTGTGTGTGCCATATCCATTGTAGAGCAATAACCAAAGAGCGCCTCCCTATGAGGCGTTCTTTTTTTTCATCTTTGCTTTGTCAGTGGTGCCATGATGATGTCAGCTGGTTGCCAGATGCGCTGCATCAGCAGCTACCGGTCACGCAATTAGGCGCCAACCACCATTTTGTTATTCAACCTGCCGCTGCACACGTGGGCTACCTACGCTCAGCACTCATTGCATTTAAGTACAAGCAGCAGCTAAGTGCACTGCCGATATTAGTGCATGCTATTCGTCAGTTACCAAGACCACAAGGCTGCCACAGTACAAACAGTGTGATTGTTGCCACACCTACCACAAAGCATCGCTTGGCCACCCGAGGATTTAGTCCGTTATCTGTGTTGGCTTATTACTTATCACGGCACTGGAAAATTCCGCTTTGGCAGGGCATTCACCGTGTTGATAAGGCCGGTAGTCAGCAAGGGCTTGATAGACAATCGCGTCAACAAAACATCCTTAACGCCTTTGAAGTGACTCAAGCGATACCGACTCGGCGCGTTATTTTATTTGATGACGTGGTCACCACCGCAGCGACGTTAACTGCTTTAGCTTTAACTATCAAGCAGGCCTGCCCCGAGACACATATCATGGCTTATGCACTCAGCCATGGTCATTAGGGCATCGTTATCTTAATCTAAAATTCGCTCAATTAGGTAATAAGTGCAATTAAATCTAGGGCGTGTATAGAATTGGAGAGTTGAAAAAAGATAAGCAACACCTCAAGTTCACGTTTACCACAACAAAGAACCCGAGATATTGCTTATGGCTCGCACCATGCTCAAAGACAAGCAGTGGCACAA
>Ga0208300_100506_pt1 | contig 26534 bp, 49 predicted proteins | sample 23_taG_FD_184096 | JGI IMG/M metagenome (GOLD analysis project Ga0208300, IMG submission 184096) | Marine viral communities from Cariaco Basin, Caribbean Sea - 23_WHOI_OMZ (SPAdes) (version 2) | ecosystem: Environmental > Aquatic > Marine > Oceanic | place: Caribbean Sea: Cariaco Basin...
GAAGAAATCAAATTCTACTTTGAAACCTTACTACAATTCTTCAAGAAAGCCAAAGAAACAGAAGATTACTCACATGAATGGGCAAATAACAAAGCAAAAAGCATGATGGTGCAAATGTTGAACCATTTAGCAAATTATGCTAAAACTGACAAGCTTGACGAGAAATGCTTACTACAAGTACAACCAACTGTAGACATAATCTTGAAATGGCCCCAAAGCCCATCAAAAAGTGAGATAAGAACTGTAATCATGGGAACTCATGAAGTTGCTTGCGCATATCTAAAAGGTGAAATTACAATCGAAGATGCACTTGAACAAGCTGGTGAAATCGGTGCACAAAACAACATCGGCGGTAGTAAATCACTCAATAAAAATATGCGATCCATCATGGAAGCTGACCTTTAGGTAAGTTTCTAAACAACCTTTATTTTTTTTATGAAAAAACAAAGAATAGTTAGCGGTAGTAAAGCCGATAACCAAACAAAATCCAGCACACAAACACAAAAAAGAATGTCAATGAAGAATACACATGAATCTACACTGAAAGAAACGTCAGGTCTTTTTTCCAGTGTAATGACTTCATTTGATGACTTGAACACTGATAGAGAACAAAACGAGTTCACACTATTCTACGAGCGAATAGAAGCCGAACAACCTGTACCGTATGAAAAACTATGGTCAACCGATGCTGAGGTAACAAACATTGTCCAAACAACAATGGCAAAACACGAAGCAAAGGTGGACGAGTCCAAACGGGCAAACACAGCCCCCCCAACCGCCAATCCAAGAGTATGTATCAAATGTGGACACACTCAACCAAAAGGCTGGGAGAACAGTATATGTGCATTTAACATGTACAACATACACAGATTGTGTAGCAAATCAAATCTAGCAACTCACAATGAGAAATGTGAGGAATGTAAAGAGATCCTAAAATCAAAGGCTCTTAACGAGAAAATGCTAGAATCACAAAAACAGGAATGGCTATTCAACGACCACGGAAATCTAGAAGCACATGGCATAGATCCTCACTTCCGAAACAAGAAGCGCGGATTGAATGTGATACACCACACTGTATTAGACGAAGAACCAACACAAGAATATGTAGAGGCATTTGACCTTGAAGACGGCGAAGATACTGATAGTATCCAAAGAGTCAAAATAGGTCATACCTACAACGTTGACAAAGAACTTGGTTCAGAATCCGTCGAAGAAGCACTAGGTGTAAGGAATCCGGTCGAAGATCAAATATTTGAAAACTCATATGCAAGCCTAAACCCACTAGAAGGACTGGTCCTCTTTGCAAACACAAATGGTTTAGAAGGCACACTACCTCTTATGAACTACAAGTTCGAAGAGAACAAACAACAAATCTCAAGACTCAACCCAATGGACATTGAATATGACTTCAACGAAGGTGTGCCAAACGGTGCATACATAGTTGACATGGAAGAAGTACTTCGAGTGAAAAGCAGATCCGCTACAGGATACAACCCATATCTTGTAAACACACATACATATGAAACAATTCGTGAAAGCAACGAATGTGAATGTAAAGAAGGATCAAAGATAGAACGCGAAGTTAAAACTTGGGACAAAGGTAACAAGATAGTTGAGTACAAAGGCTACTCAGAAAATTGTGGAAGATGTGGCAAAAAGATAGTCTATGAAGAGTCTAGTAGAAACATCAATGACTACCTAAAACTAGGATATGAACTTCCTAAAGGCTTAGGCAAGATTGAGGCTCAAACATACAACACTGCAGTTGCACCTGTCATGAAGAAATTCATAGGCAATGAAGCAGTAAAAATGTTGTATAGACTACGTAATCGCATTAGGGCACTAAATACCACAGAAGTTACCAGCAATGAAAAACCTCTAACAAAATCTGATTGGACAGTAAGATCCCTCTTAGAATACGGTGCAACCATTGACGTACTACAAAAGATACCAAGAGCAGAGAGAATGAAACTCACAACAACCGTGCTAACTATCAAGAGCATGAAGCGAAACATGAGTGACCCAACAAAGATCAAATATCTAGAAAACAAGATGAAGACAGCACTTCACATGAATATAGTAAATGTGAACAAAAGTGAGGAATCAGAAAGAGCACTAGTAATTGGTGAATCACAACCACCAATGGCAGACTACGGTGCAGGTGCAGAAATTGCAAGAAGAGCTTCCGACATATCAGGATCCGGAATACTTGTCAAACACAACCTAATAATGAAATGGACAAAGTATGTAGAAACCCACAGATTCGACGACGGCACACCGGTGCTAGATGGCGGATACTGGAAGGTATGGAGAAAGGCAAAAGCAAAAATGGCACACAAAAGAAATCCTAACAACGTAGTAGTTGTAGGAATAGTAGGTGCCTCACAGATCCCAAGTGATATGAAGAAAGGGTTCAAAGCAAGAATAACACAAAAGCTCAAAAGCATACAAGCCGAACTAAAGAAACAAAAGAAAGCTATGATTGTAGTGTCAGGCGGTGCAAGAGGCGTAGACAGCTTTGCTGTTGAAATAGCCGAATCACTAAACATACCAACCGTGGTATTCAACCCAGAAGAACAATCCTGGTCAAAAGGATTCAAGGCAAGAAACCACCTAATAGCAGTACACTCACATAGACTACTCAACTTCGTGTTGAAACAAGGCGAGTACAAACAATGTCCAAAACCAGAATACAACGAACAGACAGGAAAGATGGAATTTGCAAAACCTGAAGATTGGAAAACCGTCAAGTATGATACAAACTGTACACACTGTATAGATAACACCTCATACCACAAAGACGACAAACCAATTGACCATCAGAAATCTGGAGGTTGTTACACAAGAAATGTATGCAAAAATGACTACGGTTCTCTACAAACAGAAACAATCACATGCGACTACTCTTCAGTACCTTGAAGATAGCGCAAAACCAACTTTTTTTTATGCTTATCTTATATTATTTCCATTATAGTTATGTCGTTTGTCGGAATTGCCTGTAAGAACTGCGGACGTGCCATGATCTATCATGATTGGTATGCAAAGCAAACATGCAAAAGACAATGGAGACAAAAAGTGACATCACAAAAAGGTCAAACTGATATGAGGAGTTATTTCTAAAATGAACGCAGAACAATATACAACCTTACATAACGAGATGAAATTTAATAAAGGTAGAATACCAAGAAGCTTACCTGAAAACACTATTGTTGTATTTGGATCAAATACCGCAGGATGGCATGGTGCTGGATTAGCACGTGAGTGTAAAGAATATCATGGCGCAATATACGGTAAAGGACAAGGATTACAAGGTCAATCATATGCTATCCCAACAAGAGAGCCAGATCCCTCTAAACCGAAACCTGCTCTAAGAACATTACCATTAAACAAAATAGCTCAGTATGTTCAAATCTTTGTGAAAGGTGTGTTGCTCTTGCAAACCGCTGTTATGCCCACATACATAATACCACAAATAGGATGTGGCTTTGCAGGTTACAACCCATACCAAATAGCCCCAATGTTCTGGGAACTAAGAAAGCACCCAAAAGTATTCTTCAACGAGACGTTTAATCAAGTGTTTAAAGAGATAGAATATGGAGATGGAGATGATAAGAATGCTAACGGTACATCAAGAATGTGGAGAAATTCATTCGGAAACCCCGCAGTTGGAAATTTCATAACATTATTATCAATGCCTAATGACCCAGATCCGATACCATCAGGAAGCCAAGGAATTGTTGAAAGGGTTGACATTGCAGGTGATGGTGTACAAGGTAAAAAAGAAGGACAAATATCAGTAAAGTGGAATACCTGTGAACCAAGAAGTTTAATGGTGCTACCTAATGTAGACCAATTTGTTATGGGTCTAAATTGGAATCATGAAACAGATGTTAGCAGATATAAGTGGTATAATGAATAATAATAAAAAGCCTTTTTTCTGTATTTTTTCAATTTTGTGATTCACTTGTTGTGTTCAATCATTCAAGTCAATCATGTTAACATGTGGAGTCGAGCTGGTGATAGAAGGCTTGTTGCCGAGTCACTGCTCACTTCATTTTAAAGGAATTACACTTATGTCAGAAACACATAACACAACTTCAACCGGAAAATTCCCACGTGCCAACAAAGTGGGAAAACCCGTCACTGATAAGCAGAGACAGGCTATCGTATCCCAACTTGAAAAAGTTGATATGGCTACAGCCTCTGATATCTTAGACATGCTTTCAAACGCATCTCTAGCACAGAAATCAGATCCTGAAAAGGAAGGTCCAATCAGTGATTACCAAGCAGGAGAGCTTGCAAAACTCTGCCCTTCAAGAAGCGTAGAAACCATCAAAGCCAAAATCACCGAAGCACATGGTGAGGAAGGTTACAAATGGACATACAAACTCTTAGGTCGCGTCTTTGTAAAAGACCAAAGCCAAGAAGACAGAGAGAAAGCAACTGCTGAAGTAGTCGCTGAGATTGACGCAGTATTCGCATAGACGTGAATAATGAATCAACCACTTATCAAAATCCCTTTTTTTACTTATGAATTATAAATTGAATCCGCAATTCTACAGGAAGCATATCACAAATGGTCTTATCAAACAGACCATGAGAGTGTTTGTCTTACTACCAATGAAAAAGACCCCGCATGAATGCGAATTATGTCAATCATTCAATAGTAACATATTGATTAAACACAAGGTAGACCATGATCTTTATCACTGCCTGAATAAATTTTTGATACTAGAATACATAAAAGTTACAGAAGACGATAAAAACCTAATAAGATATTTGGATAGAAAATGGTTAAAGATAGGACCAAGACTTATAGAAGAGTTCAAAAGGATGGATGCTGATAGTTGTGGCGAATGTAGTCAACAACGTGAAAGCATTCCTATCCGTTACAGATGAGCTTTATACGTTAGAGTAATATGGAGTTAGTATAATTGCACGGAAAAATTTGGATACCTTACAGACATAAATCAGACGATGAAGAATCTGAAGATGATTCCACATCGGATTAAATCAGTCTTACATTTTTTCCATTATAGTTTTGATGTCCTTTGATCGACAATGTCCTAAATGCTTGGAATATCTTGATACATTAACATGTGATTCATGTGGACTTGTGGACCTTCACAAGTGCCCTGAAGCAAGAATTGAACAAGACACAAAAGACGGATATACTATTTTTACCTCACACCTAGTTGATAATCACGGAAGTGATACATGCCCTCTATGGTATGAGACAATGATAACTACCCCATGCGGTGACTTTATGGAATACCAGACACGCTGCGAAACAAGGATAGAAGCGATGAAAATGCATCAAGACGCTTTAGATTATCTAAATGAATTTGGTCCACCAAGGTGGAAAGGTTGGAGGAAATTTTTAGGATTAAAATGACAGAAAATATGTGTAATAAATGTGGAAGTGAACAATAATGGGATTTGATATATACGGACTTGATCCTGTCATACATGACGGAGTGGTAAAGCCCGAAATGAGTGATGAAGAGTTTAAAGAAATAGCTGAAAGTGAAGACCCTGTTAAAAAAAAGAGAGTTGAAGAATATTTTAATGAAATGGAAAAATATGAATCCGCCAACATTGGATTTTACTTTAGAAATAATGTATGGTGGTGGAGACCAATTGCAATGATTATTGAAGAGAGTTGTAAAGATTTGTTAACTAAAAAGCAGGTTGAAGGACTTCATATGAACGACGGTGTAAAGTATCCAAAGGAACTTGCATTGGAGATTGCACGTAGACTCGATGAAATGGTAGAAGCAGGAATGACAAACCAATATGTAAAACCTGCCCAACATGAATTGAATACTACCGCAGATACGTTCAGAAATCGAAAAGGCGTAGAAGGATTGTTGAGTAACCTTGGCATTAAAAGCATTGAAGATGAATCTGAAAAATATCCATTTGATATGAATAATATGAAAAACTTTATTGCATTTGCAAAAGAATCTGGAGGGTTTCAGATATGGTAGATGAAGAATTACTAGAGAGAGAAAATAAGATCAAACGTGGCTTCCAAAATGTCAATGGTGTGATACCCCCAACAAATGATGCAGAGGTAGAAGTAGCAATGGAAGAATTGGATAATATTGAGTTAAACCGAATTAGGCAAGCAAAACTAAATTTCCTAAAAAGGCTAAGTGAAGAAAACAAAATGGAGATTATACAATATAAGAGAGTTATGGAGGAACTTGGTTTCTATGATTGATCCGACTAAAGGATGGGACAAGTACATGTTCATACGCGAGAACTGTCGACATGGTGTCAATGTTTCAGATAAGGCACATGAGTTATTGGATATGAAAGGAAAATTAGGTATTGGTAAAAATGACTGTCCAGTATGGGATAGAATTGCCACCGAAATATTAGAATCTATGTCTAAAGGAGAACCAATGGAAGCACAACGTAAAAAGATAAAACAAGTAATGGCGCATACTAAAACATGTCAACATAAGGCATGTGTAAAATCAAGAGAATTGTTACCAAGTGAATTTTTCAAAGACATAAGTGATGAGGATATGGAATAATGCCTGTTGAGACACCTAGAAATGTAGCATACTTCACCCCTGAAGAACGTGCCAAATACTATCCAAGAATGGGTAAATACACAAGAGATGAATTACTTGACGCCTCATTTGTAAAGGCAAAACTTGAGAGTGGTGATGTACCACCAAATGTTGAATTTATGTGGATTAAGGTTGATCGTGTAAACGAAAAAACTGTTGAAGGTAAAATCGATAATCTAGCAGTGTATGTTGGATATCAAGTAGGTGATAAGATTGAAGTGTCATATGACCAAATTGCACAGATTATGTCTGAAAGTAAAAAGAATTGGTTTCAATGTAGTCTTTGTACAGACAGATTTGATATGAACGATCCGTCCTTACATTCAAGATTAAAGGCACATGAAGAGCAAAAGCACAACCCATTAAAGAAACGTGCTTCATCTAACACAAGAACTGGAAAAGTATACTGGAGGCTTGAACAAGATTGATGTGTAGAATACCTGGATGTGAAAACGAAACAGAATATGATATAGATTATTGGTGTGAAGAACACTGGAAAAAATTTGACAATATGGTAAATGAAAATGAAGATTAAAGATTACGGTGGACATACTATTGATGGACATACTGTTATGCCTAGAGTGACAAATAATGGAACTAGAATGACACCTAATAAAGATAAGATGATAAACAAAGCAGACTTGATACATCAAATTGTTGAAAGAATTAGAGTTAATGTGCCAGCCAACCAGACATTGACCAACAGTATGCTTGATAGTATAAAAGAACAAGCTGATGAAATCCTCATGCTAGCAAACGTTGCAAGAGGCGAGAAAGAACTTGAGATATGGAGAAGTGGGAAATGGTAAAAATAAAAGATAATGAAGGTAAACCAATTAGGGTAGACGGCAGTGATGATATTCCTGACGATACTGTTGTGGCTTTTAATCCAGAGACAGGTGAACAATGGAATGATATCACTGACGCAAATCAGATTGGAATATGTTTTTTCAAGGACTTGAGAGACCAGTCAAAATATGACAAGGAATTGTGGAAAAAATTAATGCAAGTTGGTTTAAAACTTGAATCGAATACAAAGAATCTCGAACATGAATTACCATCACCATTCATAGATACGATCTTACAGACTCTAGCAATATATGGTGCTGACGGTAAAATGATTGACAGAATGATACATGATTTGACAGTTGCAAAATATAGAATATTTGACTGGCTAGGAATGTGTCTAACAGGAAGGCTAGAAGTAGATCCTTCGCACGGTGCATACAAATGTATAGTGAGTATGGTAAAACTCTACATTGCACAGAAACATGTGGGTGGCTGGGCATGGTGGCTACGAGGTCATGATATGTTTGTACAGAAACCAGGATATTGCAAAGACTGTATTGATTCGTATGAGGATTGGATGAAGGAGCAATTAGCATAATGTTACAATGTGATATATGTAAAAAACATAATTCGATATTCATGTGTCCTGAAGAATATAAAACAGGATTAAAAGAACATCAAAAATTCCATGACCCAAAAATGCAAGATGAATTAAAGAAAGAACGCAATGAAGTGAAACAAGGTGGATACAAATCAGTACTGGCTGATGTAGATATAGAAAAAGTATATGGATTAGGAACAATAAATTGGATAAAAGTACCAGAGGAGGAACCGAAATGAGTGCAATTAGTTTATTTGAACGTATGAGGGAAAATCGACCGACATTCGTTTACTTTAAGGAATTACAAAATATTGACTATCCAAAATTATTTACCTCAATGAAATCTGCCAAACGAGGTCAAGACGAAATTGACATATTTGCAAATATATGTATGAAATTAAAACAAGAGGCAATGACAACACCTGCGATAGCAGAAATGTTTCCACTGATATCACTTGCAGTAGAAAAAGATGAGAAAGTATGGTTCTTTGAACTGATGGGTGTAGAAGGGCAACAAAGTCCTATGGAATGGGTTGAACCTCTCACTAGAGTGTTTAATCCGAATATGTTTGTGGTACTTGCAGAATCATGGTATATTACTGAAAAGGCACCTAAAGGAAAAAGTTCCTTGAACGATTATGCACCTGGTGATATATCCAAAAGTAAAGATAGACATGAATGTCTTATTGTAGATGGAAGAACACGCAACGGAGATAAATCACATGTGATATTAGAAGTCAAACGTGGTAAGAATAATAATATAAGATTCAAAGAAATTTATACCGATAAAGTCAAAGAGGGAAAATTTAATGCAAGATATGATATGGATCCCGAAAAATGATGTCCTCTATTTTTTCATGGGCAGTGATTAGTTTTGGGTAAACCTTCAGTGAAAGTCGGCGATAAGGATCCGCAAGATATTCCATTAGAACTTCCTATGAGTATTATGAGAGTTCTTGTTGAGATGTATTACGACTTCCAAAAGACAAGAATAGAAGCGGGAAACCGTGCCTTAATGAATGCCGAAAGAAATAGCATTACTGAGGAAGACCTTGAGAAATATGGTGTCAAAGACATCTTTGATGCGGCAAAGAAATTTGAAGGCGCAATACAGAAACGTATCGAAGTTGACCTTCCTAACAAAGCAATTTTTAAGAATTATCTAGATAGTATCCAAGGAATTGGACCAATACTTACTGCAGGCTGTATGGCATATGTAGAAGATATTGAAAGATTCGATAAGGTTAGTGCACTATGGCAATATTCTGGATATGGTCAAAACACATTCTGTCCTGACTGTTCCACAGATAAGACGAAAGCATGGACATATGTTGACGTTGAATATGAGGGAGCCGATGGTAAAACAAAGAAAGTGAAACGATTACGTCCATCTAAAACATGTAACAAATGTGGTCATGACACAGAGAATGCAAGACAGCAAAACTCAGCAGGATTTCAAAGTAACTGGAATCCAAAGATCAAGGTGTTATTCTGGAAGGCAGCAACTAGTTTCATGAAACAACAATCTGCAAAAAGCGGATATAGAAAATTGTATGAACAATACAAACGTGAACTAAGGACAAAATTCCCATCAAAACTTAAAGATAAAAACGGTAAAACAAAATATAACGATGGTCATATCAACAACATGGCTCTGAGAAAGGTCTCAAAGGTATTCATGCAACATGTATGGATAGTCTGGAGACAGATCGATGGTCACACAATATCTAAACCATATGGTGCGACTGGAGCCAATCACACCTACTTGGAGCCATTTGTTGATAAACCAAACAAAGAATTTGATAAAATTTTGAAGGAGATTCAAAAGAGTCTAAAGGGGGTGTAATGATGGCAATAAATTATGATAGACAAGAAGAGTTTCTCGAAGAACTGATTGATAGTCTACATTCTATGAAAGCAAGTGCAAGAAGCGAAGAACTATTTGAAGACATAGATGATATTATCAGCGAAGTCAAAGAGAAAATGAACGAACTGAAATAACCGAAGGTCGCGTGAAACCCAAAATGGGTGTGTGAATCAGCAATCATATGAACCCCATAAAGCACTTATGAATCAAAGTATAGCTGAACCCCATGGTATGAATATGAATCAAAGTAGTTTTAGAATCCCAGAGAATCCATATGAATCATCGGCATAGTTAAACCCAGAAAGAAATTATGAATCCGAACCATGTTGAATCCCAAGATATGAGTATGAATCAAAACGGTCCTGAAAACCAAGAGGTATAGTATGAGTCAAATAATAAAATTGAAATGTAGCAGATGTGCAACATACGCAATGTGTAAAAACAATTGTGAATGTTCATGTCATAAAATAGAATGGAGTAAAAAATAATGGCATTAGAAATACAAGTCAGGGTAGAAGAACATGGAACCAACCGTCATAAGGATATCATAATACCTGTCTCTAACAAAGAGTTTGAAATGGTGTCTAGACTTGGAGATATAGAAAATGGCAAACCTGCCTATGAACTAGTAATATCTCTAATAGGTGATTTACAGAAAGAAGTTGAGGTAGAACAGCAACTTGACATTAACCACCCTGAAAAATACTTTTTCAAAATAAATCTTGTGAGATGTGATAGATGTGAAGAACGATGTAATTGCGATAATAATGACACATGGAATGAACGCCCTTCAAAAGGTAACGGGGAATGGTAAATTATAATGAATGATGTAGACAAAGACTTTGAATTTGTTAGCCAAAAGTCAAAGGCAAAAAGCATATGGTGCGCGGATATAGTATATGGTAAAAAAAGATAAGAAATCAATAGACGATGTCTTTGATTTACTGGATAAAAAACTCGGTGATTCGAATGACATTAATGATATCCAAAGACTAACTGCCGCAGCCATGACTATTGGTGTACTCGCTGGTGTAGAATCTGTCTTGGGCAATGTCAATGTTGACAGAAAAAATTCAGAAAAAGACGTACTTGATATGTTAAAAAATCCAAGTAAAAGGCAGAGTACTGCACTAAAAATATTTCATGGTGATCCACTTAACATACTTGCATGTATAAGCCATAAAGGATTACGAAAATACTTTGATATGATTAGAGCAGAAAGATTGACATCTATATGTCGTAATAATGAAGAAATAAAACCACAGGTTGAAAAAATGTTAAAATTTGCATTAACAAAATTAGACGTACCATCTACATGTATCGCTGAACAAGATATAGATTTTTCAGATAAAGAACACCCAAGAACAAAAGGCTCAAAAAAAGATTTTGGAGATTTACTAAAGAAACATTGGGACAACATGAGCGACACCAATGACGAGAAACCAGAGTAATTCTATATTTTTTCCTTATAGTTATGTCTTTATACTTTTATAGAAAATGTATTGGTTGTGGAAAAGAGGATCAATTTGACTCAAATAGTTATGATCCAAAACAGATAGTAGAATTATGTGATGAGTGCTATCCTAAATGTGAGCATAGAGGTGCATTGAAACATTTCTTTACATGTAGAAACCAACAAGCACTTAATATCAATTATGTTGCATCAAGCCACAAAGTTCAAAATAAACCAAGAAGTAATGTATTTACAAAACACGTGGGAAAAAACGGAACTATTAGACTTATTGTTAAGTTATATTGTGATTCATGTAAAAGATGGGTTGAAGTTCCATTCTATGCATTATCCACATTTCCAAATGTAAGGGTGACAAAATATTAACAGTGATCATATAAAATGGTGAAAGCAAAATTGAAAGACACAAAAAAAATCGATGATGATGAGGTAGAACTCACACCTGAAGACCAACAGGTAGAGACTGCCAAAGCATCTGCTAGTACAAAAGCAGAGGAACAACAAATGCTTGATGCAATAGCATCAGGAAATTCAATAGAAGTGCTACCGGTGAATCTAGAGAGTTTTAGAATAAAACACTCTATAAGATATGTACCGTTTCACAATGAGTTCGATGTCCTGAAATCATACTACAACGCAGAACGTGGTAGAGATCACCCATTGCTATTTGTTGGACCTGCAGGAGTAGGAAAGACTGCATCAATACCAGCCTATAACAAGGAACACGGTATTGGTCTAATGCAGTTTGATTGTTCTGAAGGAACAAAAAGACAAGACCTAATGGGTAGATATATCATTTTTGATGGTGAAGTAAAATTCAGCCTAGGTGTACTACCAATGTCAATGGTATGTGCAAACGTACAAAAGGAGTTTACACTAGTACTGGAGGAATTAAATGCATTACTTCCTGCAATACAAAAAAGTGTTAACCAATTCCTTGATTGGCGTAAGCATTGTTTTGTTCCAGAAATAGACCGTATTTACAGAGTCAACCCTGATTGTAAATTACATGTCTGTGCAACCATGAACCCAAGCACATATGCTGGAACTCATGAGTTAACACCTGACTTGGAAGATAGATTCACAGTGATTGATGTACCATATCCAACCGAGGAAATGGAACAAGATATCATTGAACATGAGGGAATCGATGAACAACTATTCAACGGACTGTTGAGTGTTGCAACCGAGACAAGAGCGGGCTATGCAAACAATGACTTAGAGGTTGCCTTATCCCCAAGAACCTTACAAAAATTCTGTGATGTGTATAGAACATATTCAGCAAATGAGGAACTAGAAGGAAAAGCATTAAAACTTGCCGCAGAGCATTGTTTACTGTCAAAGTACAAAGTACCAAGTCAGAAAGATAGTATTAGAAAAAGAGTGTATAGAACTCTTGGAATACAGGAGTCTGACTAATGAGCGGATCGAAATTCAAATCTTTTTTTGGATTTGGATACTTTGATAATGTCGCAAAGACGCATGACGCACCTATTATCAATCCGATGACAGGTGAAGCGTATGACTTTTCTAAGATTGATGATACAACAATAGCTGATATGGAGAATATGAAAAAACTCACAAAGACATATTCTAGAATAACCAATAAAGATATTATTCCAAACTTTACAAATATGCCATTACCAAAAGAATTGGACGCCCAAGCATCAAAATCATATGCCAAAGAACATGATGCATTGACAATGGTTGGTGACAATAAATACTGGGTACGACTTAATATGGCAAATGACGAGTATCTAACAAATGATGCTAAACTTGAACATAACATATCACATGTTCTATATAATTCGCCATTCCCATTAGCATACAAACAGATTAAAAAATGGACTGGTGGTGCACAAGGAACTGAAAAGGGCGTTCTTACTGCAGCAGCAAAAACAATATTTGGTATTCTGGAAGACCACAGAGTAAATCATGCGTGGTCACAGAACAGTGTTGGATTAGAGATGGATATCAATAATTGTAAATCTAGACTTCGTGGAGATATGGATAATAAGAAAGTACAGGATCCTATCACAGCATTATGGTATGCATATAATGGTAAGTTCAAAGAACTTGTAGGAACACCATTTGATGGTATGATTGACATGTTCAAGAAAGTTGAATTTACTGATGAGAGAGGATCACTTGCATTGGCAAAAGACTTCTATTTCTCAACCTTCAGACCTTGGTTCAAATATCAACAGGAACAGCAAAAGCAAGAGCCACAAGGCGGAAGTGGAGGACAAGGTAAAGGACAAGGTAAAGGACAAGGTAAAGGACAAGGTAAAGGACAAGGTAAAGGACAAGGTAAAGGACAAGGACAAGGCGGTGCACCAAGAAAAGGAAGTAATATTACAGAAAGTATGAAAAGTGCATTAAAAACATTGGAAGATATCGATAATTCCCCATTCTCACAGACAGGAAACTGGCAAGGTGCAGACGGTCACGACACACCAGGTAGTGACAAAATTGAGAAATGGCTTAACAAGAATGTCCCAGCAGAAGATAAAAAATCAGGTGGTGAGTCCCCAGAAGATAATGACCCAAAACAAAGTGTAGACGAAGATGGAACACATGGTGGCGGTTCAGGTAAAAGTTGGACAAATCTAAGCGATGAAGAACTTAATGAACTAAAGACATCTGGTAAGAAAAGAATATCGGAAGTAAGAAAGAAACTACGAAAGCATGGGCTTATACGTGATCCAACATTAAAAGAACAAGAAATAAATCTTGACTCAGAAAGATTTGACATTATTGAAAGACCCTTAACAGACCAACCATTCAAGGTTGATTATGCATTAGCACATGCACTTGAAAACCAATGGAGACGTATTAGAGGAATGACAAAACAAATGCTTGATGAAGACGGTGATGAATTAGACGTTGATGTGTATATTCAAAACATACCTGCAGTAGTCAAAGATAATGATATGTGGTATGAGGAAAGTCCTGACACAGGATTTCATGTATTAATATCAGCAGATACCAGTGGATCAATGAGTGGTTATCCATTGAAATGTTTACGCGATACTGCTGCAACTTTCAAGGCAAGTTTAAACAAACTACCAAATGTAAAAGTGTCAATGTTATCATGGGGTGGAGGACGTAAAACCGGAATAACCATACATAAAACAATGGACGATATCAATCATTTCGAATGTGCAAGTGGATACAATGGAACACCTGAAAAGGAAGCATTGTGGTATAGTAAGACATGGCTTGCACAAAAACGAGAAGCTGGTAAATTATTATTATTCTGTTCAGATATGGGATTTAGTAAAGAGGCTGCCCAAGATGAAATAAAGAAATCAAGAGAACTTGGGATTAATGTATTTGGTGTTATGTTCACAAATGATAATGTAAATATACGAAAAGATTGTGACGAATTATTTGGTGTTGATCAATATGCAATTCTAGATGACACTGATAAAGCAAATACCCATCTAGTTAATTCAATCTCAAAATATGTAACAAGGCATATGTTAGTTAAACATTAATTTTATCCTTTATTTTTTCCATTACAGTAATCATTAATTTGGTTGCATGGAGTGGCGGGGAGTAGAACCTGCACAGACCAAGGATTAGGAGCATTCAAACCCTTAGGGGTAAACATGAATGTGTGAACTCACCTATGATTCTACGGAGTCCGAATGGTGCTTCACAAAGGCAATGGCGATGCCCTGCACTTAGAAGGTAAACAGCGCTATCCCCGAAACGTGAGTTGAAGCTTTATCTACATATCCCTGCCATTCACTCTTTCACGCCTAAGCTTAACTGCATAATTAAATATTAGAAAAATAGGATTTAGATAAATGACAGAAGATATACTAATAACACCAATTGTGGTCATGGTTGCCATATCTATTTTGGCAATTGGATTCGTAATGGGGTTGAGAAACAAAAAGGGAAATCTAAAATTCCGTCTCACAAATAGAGAAAAGAATAAGATTGATCCCCACAACGAAGACCCAAGTGAGTGATAGCATTGAAATTCCTAGAAGGTAAATTTGTCCTAGATAAACTTGATCTTATGACGGCAATTTTCAACGAAAAATTTGAAACTATTGACGTAGACGGTAAAAAGAAACATCAAATTAAAGAAGGTTTAACAAAAGAGGAGTCACAAATAATATGGTTAGAATTATGGAAATTGAAAAACGATATAATAACAACAATATCTGCAGAATATCCAGAGATAGGTGCTGAGAAATGACAGACAAAAAACCAAAGAAAGAAAAAAAGATAGATCCAAAAGATCAAAAAATATCTGAACTTAGTAGTACTGTTGTAGCACTACGCGCAGAATCAGATGAATGGCATGGTATTGCAGATCTTAACACTGACAAACTAAATTTGTTACATGATGCATTGTTCACACATACACAAGCATTACTTATACAAAAAATAATAGTTAGTTCAGAACTTCTAATAGAACCTATAAAATTAGAATTGCTTAGCAAGATATTAGGTCTTACCCCAACATATAATGAAAACGATAATGAAGGAGTTGAATATGTTGATGAAAATAACACTGATTATAATTAATGTATATTGAACCGAACGCATGTGATTCATTTATAATTTGGGATAACATTCTTGACAGACGTCAAAAAAGAACATTACTAAACCAAACAAATCTATCACGTTTAAACAAAAGCCAAATACTAGGTCTCAATACATATGAGATGAATGATGATTCTAAGAAAGTAATTCTAGAAGCATTCGCATTATATAAAAAGACAGACTATTTTCAAAACAAAGTATATCCAAGGTATGTAAGAAATGTTAGTACAACAGTAAACAGACTGTCATTATTTGATGTATGTGGATTGATTATACCAAGATGGTTAGATGCAGAATTAACTAGATTTCAAGACAACTTACGCGAGATTGATTCAAACAAATTGAAGAATGACTTCATGGAGAAAGAAACATTACACTTCAATCCAAATTGTTATGAGGGAAGACTTGCATATCATATTGTTATGAATGATAATTTCAATGATGCGTATAATGGTCATATGCAGATTTATAATTACACAAACGCGTGGACAAAAATTAGCACATTCTACAATGTGACTGATAATGAGTTTGTCTCACAAGACAAAGAAACCGAAGGTAAGCTTACAAACCGATTGTTCTTTTATGACGAAACTAGTGAAAAGATTGCACCTAAAAACATTAAATGTACGTTTGACCATCTTGCAACTTGGTTACAATATATGATATTAAATGAACCAATGCCATTTGTGAACGCCACCAATGACTGTAAACACATTAGTGATAGATGGAGAAATGACAATCGTGATCTAAAAATAGAAGGTCATTATTCAAATAAATTTACGAGGTAGTCCTTTATTTTTTCCATGTGTTGTTATTCTTTAAATCAGCTATTATACTGCTGATATTACTATTACCATTTGTGTTCATACATGAATTAGGACATGCTGCATATTGCTCATATGAAGGATATGAGTATACAATAGGAATCAATGCGATGGGTGGTTACACCGCATGTTATGGTGATATAGAAGATGAGTTTAGATATGAATTAATAGGTGGTGCGACATCAGCAATCGTTGCTGGTATAATTAGTCTGTTCGTATGGAGATGGAAACCATTATGGATTGCAGTGGCAACAATTGCAATACTACAATTCATCAATATGATAGTTGAATCAATGTTCACTGAACAGTATATGAGTAATGACTCATTCATACCATCAATGTTTGGTTTGATGATGTTCTTAGTGTTAATCACAATGACAACAATAGTAAAAAGGAGAGAAAGATATGCGTACAATGAAAGTTACTGAGAAAGAACGTGAGAGAATATTAATCTCAAGGATAAAGAATGGGAAATATAAAAGAAAGCCAAAAAGAAAAACAGAAACGGAGGAAAAGAATTGGTGGGAAATGTAGATAATAATTATATAATTGAAGTAGAGGGGTATGATGTAGCTATACCTGCTATACCTAAGGCAGAAAAACCATCTGCAAAATTAGTTAAGGCTTCCACTGACTATCATTCAGGTTCCTCATTAAAGAATTATTATTATGATACAGGATATCTCAGGCATTATCTTGAGAACACCACCAACAAGATAATCATGAAAGTCCACAGACATTTTGGTTGTAGTGGTCATGAAGATTACATAAAGGCACGAGAAAAGTCTAGGGAAAATAATGATGAAAAACGTACAATATACACTACAACGTTCCAAAAAATATACATTGGTAAAAACCATGTTAGTGGAAAAATCGATACACGTTACCATAACTTAAGTGATTTACAGAAGGATGCGATTGAGGAATTTGAGGATGATGATCGTATGGGAAGACATGAAAGATACGCCAAAGACAACAAATGTCCTTACAAGGAATGTATTGTTTGTAAACGTAAACCGAAATTCTGGAGATCTATAGCAACAACAATTCATGAAGATTACAATGGCGTTGCCAGTGCAATCCATAATGGTGGTTCTGAAGTATTATCCCCTGAAGAAAGAACTATTGCAACATACAAGGATAAATTTAATCACACTAAATATATTAAATCAAAACTTCATAGTGAGCACCAGCATATGCCATCAACCCCAGTTCTAAAATGTGGGCATACTACAAGAACCCCCCATAGAGATTTCATGAACCTGAATAGTATTAATAGTAATTTAAGTCTAAATCTAAATCCTGACGAAGACACTTTTTGTGATTCACTAGCTGGATGGAATCAAGGATTGGTTTACACTATATGTGTACGTGGGCATGAACTCAGCACCCCTAGTGATGATGTGGCATGTGATTATACACAATTGCGTAGGTTAAGGCAAAAACTTCACAAACAGAAGTATTTGGACGATTATGAAGTTCAAGATAATTCCAAAGAAAAAACAAAATTACCGCCATATAGTATATCATTTGACGAAAAGAAACGCATTGCAGAAATTGCTTGTAAACGATTGTTAACAAGGGCACGAACATCAAACCTTAAACGTAACAGTTACAACGACATAGACAATCCTGAAAAGATAGGTACTAAGTATGACCATTCACAAGTGAAGTTATCTGACATTGATAGGTCTGATGAATGTATTTTATTACAAAAACTGGCTGGTTCGATAATAACTTATGACGATATAAAACCACATTTGAATGATATACTAATACATATTGTGACTATACTTGCAAGGCATGTGCCGACAAGTGATACAGATTTCAAACTTGAGAGCTGGAAATTGGGAACTAACACAACAGAATTTCCTGATCTATACGATCTAGATGAATACTATCTTGCAATTGAAGATAAGAGTAAAGACATGAAGGCTGTAATGGAGATGTTAAACAGTTGAACGCCCCACAGAGAACATCGATAATTAACTGGATGTGGGATATACCACAGAGTAGAAACAAAGCATATCTATTTTCAGCAATAATATTTCTTAGTGTATTTACCATAGGCTCTGAAATTAATATGACAGAGCAAGAAGCACAAATGCTTGTGGGTGAATTTGAATCACAGTTTATAGGAATAGGATGGGAAGATATTTTTCTACATAATCTTGGATTATCACTTGGTATGTTTGTACCATTTATAGGATTTATCTGGGCACCTACGACAGCACTTATGACAGGAATTGCATTTTCTGCATACACAATAATTAGTCCTGACGTAATAAACTTCAGTCCATTGTGGTTGTTTGTAACTCCATTTGGAATGATGGAATTAGCTGCATATTCAATTGCGATGGGTAGTTCAATCCAGCTTACTGCAGCAATAGTCAATATGAGAAAAACGAAACAAGTACCCGTGATGAAAATATTTGTTAAAACATTATTGATTAGATTGTCAACAATTACAATTCTGTTAGGAATCGGTGGATTTATAGAGTATGAGATACTTGAAAATATGGAAGAAATAATGGGGGTGTTTCAATGATAAATAGTATTGGTAAAAAGTGTGGTTACTGCGGTAAAGATAACCCGATACAAGCTCAACATGAAGTGATCTGTGGTGGCTGTGGTGTTGTAATAGGAACTATAGATGCAGATATGTCAGCAGAGTTCAACAGTGATATAAACAATAAACGAACTGGGGCTGCATCAACATTAACATTGCATGATAGAGGACTTTCAACTACAATGGAATCGGCTAACAAAGACTACACAGGTAAATCATTAAACACTCAGAATCGTACAACTATGAAAAGATTGAGGGTTTGGAATAGTAGAAGTATACAACATAAAAACGACTCAAGAAACCTCAGTATTGCATTACGTGCAATCAATAACATAATTGACAAAACCTCACTTCCTGAAAATGTAGGTGAACATTCTGCATTGATATACAGACGAGCACTTGAAAAGAAATTAATTCGAGGAAGATCCGTCGGCATGCTTGCAGTATCATGTGTATATGCAGCATGCAGGGAACTTGGTATACATAGGACTCTGAAAGAAATGGCTATTGTGTCAGATGTTAAAAGAAAAGATATTGCAAGATGTTTCAGATTAATATCACGTGAACTTGAATTACAACCAATGGTGGTGTCACCAGAATCATGTGTGACAAAGGTCGCTTCATTATGTAATGTCAACTCAAAGGTTAGTTCTATGGCTGTTAAATTAATACGAATGGCTCATGAGAATGAATCTACCGCAGGAAAGGATCCTGTCGGTTTAGCAGCAGCAGCGATCTACCTAGCAGCAGTTCATAACAATGTAAACATCACACAACGTAACATTGCTCTTAGGGCAGAAATAACTGAAGTGACAATACGTAATCGTGCAAAAGGACTAAGAGAGATGCTAAATGAAAAAGGCAAAACTAGATAAAGAACAATGGCTTGCAGCATACCAACAACTTGAAAAGCATGGCTTCATAACACATGTGTTTGATCCTGAAAGGAATGATATGAAAACAAAGACAACAAAAGCTGGTTTGGATGTGTATAAGGGTGTACTAGCCCTGTATAATATGGAGAGTTTTTTGGATGGTCCGAAACTTGAAAAAACAGAATTTAATGAAGAACAATTGAATACATTAGGTCTTGAATTAGTAAAGGAAGGATTAATGTCAAAATACTATGACAGTGATACGTCAGAAGATAAATTTGCCTTGACACATAAAGGATGGGAATTGATGACAGTGTATTCGGAATGCCTTAACAAGAATATTGTATCTACAAAATCACAGATGCCAAGTGATAAAGGTGTAAAACTCGCAAGAGGTATAATGGGATTCATGAAGGCAATGAATAAGGCTGGAAAGATGGCTCAGAAATTTGAAAAGGCTAGCGGTGGATCACCACGAATGGGTGTGACAAACATATTCGGAACTGAAAAGAAAGTAACTACTAAACGTAAAAAAACTAAACCAAAGTCTAAATATAAATACAGTAAATACAAAGGTGGTAAATCATGGGTATAAGAGATATTTTCCGTAAGAAAAATCAAGACTCATACTATTACTGCATAGCAGACGCACATGGGCTACACACGTTTATTCCATATGATAAGTATGTGAACAATTCTGATGTGTTTGAACAGATTGTAAATGATAATAGAATAAGACATGCGATATCATTCGGTCTTGTGTTAAATAAAACTGAGATAGATAAGATTGAACTATTAGTATCAAAGGGATATAGTGTAGAAGCCTTACTGACAATAAAGAAATCATATGATTCGATGAATGGTATAGGTGACCCAGAGGAATTAAACTTCATAAGTTTCCCACCCAAAGTCAAAGACGAGTATTTGGAATCATTTAAACTGATACCAAATCATGGACTGGATCCACACTATACTAACTTAAACGTTAAAACAGATGAACAAAAACCTACATAAGCAAGTAATTATATCGTTCAGTATTGGAGGTGAATGAATGAGTATAGTTGAACAATTAATGGCTGAAAAACAAAATCTAGAAGCACAGTTACAACACATACAAGGCAAACTTGCAAAGGTAATCGAGACTATTAATACATATCAAGGTGAAGAAGCACCAGCACAACAATCATACAACGAACCACCACAACAGGCAATAACTCCTGATGAGGTTATACAACCAGAACAAGTAACACCAGAATCAGCAGTGCCAGAATCAGTAACTGATGACTTCTTAGATCAAATAAGACAGGGATAAAAGTGGAAAACAAATACGTCCGTTTCAATTTCAATGAGATGAAAGAGGCGTTAATTGTTGGTACCGTAATGACCGGAATTTTACTCCCTGTTAGACTCGTTTTTTATAATTTTGTCTCAGACAACTGGTTTGGTAGTTTGGGACTAATCTCACTTATTACAGCCTTGATGATATTTGCCGTAAAGAAAGGCTGGTTAGGAAAGTTCGGTGTTATATTTGAACGCCAGATGTATAAGATACATCACGGTAAGCGTAGAATAATTGCCTATGGCATGATCGCATTCTGGTCTATAGGATTCTTTGGAATATGCATGGCAATAGAACAAGGTAATACAACATATGTTTACCAAAAAGAATTAATCCTTGCAGAATTAGGAATGACAGAAGAGTCATCACCTGAAGACTTTAGAGACGCAATGGACGAATTAGAGAATCCAAGTGTTAGTGATATGGCAGAGTCATCTGCAGATCTTATGTATCTACTACTGTTTGACTTTGGGGCGTTTGCTGCATTCATTGCCACGGTTGATCATCTTGTAGGTGGATGGTATCTACACTTTGCAACAGTATTCCTAGTAGAAAATCTAGAGGTTATTGGTGTACTAATATTCTATAAATTAACAATGAAGGAGATACCAAAACCTTAGTCCTTTATTTTTTCACAGGTGTAATTATAATGTTTGATCCAAAAATACTAGATAACAATACAGCAAAGGCATTGAAGAGTTTGCCAATAGAAAAAATCAATGAAGACGCATTAGATAGCTTTTATCATAATGTGGATAAATTTGGTGTTAATGCAACTACTTCTGGTGATATGTGCCCAGAGCCAATATTATTCATGTTAAAGACTGAGAATGATATTGCAAACATTGTTTCTGTACCACTAACAAAAGAACTATGTCATGAGAATGACATTAAGGCAGTGGATCAAGATATGCCATCTTCAATAGAATTAAGTATGAAACTAGTAGGAAAGTTTCTACCACAGGCATTCGCATTATTATTCACTTGCCATGTAGATGAGTATCTTCGTGATACATTAAAAATTGAAGAAAAGTATGACGGCGCTTTATACCTATATGGATCAAGATATGATAAATCTGATATATTTGAAAAGACATACCTAGGTGAAATCGATATAGATAATACCAATATGATTAAAAAATGGAATCTTGAGGAGACTGATAAAAGAGTGACCCCGATTTATGATATGATTAAAAACTGTGTACAAGGTAAAAAAGCCGAAGGAGGTAAACAATGATGTTTGAAATGTGTACCTGTGGACACTTTGGTGGAGAATCCCCAAATAGTATTCATGAAGATAAAATACAAAATGGGCATGGAAGATGTTGTGATTGTGAATGTAAACAATTCACATGGAAATATTTCTGTGACGAATATGGAAAAGAATTACCAACTGAAAAAGTTAAAGAGATGGTAGCAGAAGCGGAGAAAAATAGACCATGATAAAAGAAAAAGAAATTGAAGAAGCATTGATAAAAGCCTGTGGAGATGACATAAATCTAACAAACGCATGTTTGGAGATACTACATCTTGAAAGAGACGCCGAAAAGGAAAAGATGCCAGAAGATGAAAGACTTGCTAAAGTGAGAAAAATACTGGAGGATAAGGTAGATGAATCAGAGAGAAATAATTGAGAATATGTTCAACACTGCATGTGTTATAATAAAAAAGTCGAAGGACTATAATTTTGATACCGTGGAAAATATGAATGATACAACAAAGTCTATGATATACGACCAGTTAGAAAGTACATCAAAACTACCAAGATCTACTATCAGACGTATTGTTAATCAATATATCAAAAGAGAGAATGTGACAGACCTTGTTAATGAACTAGCGGAGAATATGAAATGACATTAAAAGAACAGAAAAGAGATTATCGCCAAAAGAACAGAGAAAAATTAAAAGAACAGAAAAGAGATTATCGCCAAAAGAACAGAGAAAAATTAAAAGAAAAGAGAAGAGAATATTACCAAAAGAACCCTGAAAGGATAAAAGAACGACAAAGAAAGTATAACCAAAAGAACAGAGAAAAATTAAAAGAACGACAAAGAAAGTATAACCAAAAGAACAAAGAAAGAATAAGAAAACAGAAAAGAGAGAATTACCAGAAGAATAAAGAAAAATTAAAAGAGGAGTAAAAAGAAATGACTAGAAAAATACATCGTATAGAAATAGAACAAGAGATGCAACTCAAAGCCTCACAAGATGCTCATAATATGTTATATGAAAATAAGTGGAGAAATAGAGAAGATGACCTCTTGAAAGCTGGCACTGGAACTATGTGCTTTAATGATGATAATGAATTTGCATTTCAAGTTGAAGGGTTTAAGGTATCTGGTGGAAAAAAACACGCAGTGATAGTGTACTTTGAATCAGATAAAATATGGTTAAGATATGGAATACTACCAATGCCAAAAAGATATGAAGATGTGGTTGATGTTAAAATTGATAAAGAATACAGCTACAAAGAAATTTTCAAATTTCAACAAGAGTTCACAAAAATTATTGAGAAGGGAAAATCGAAATGAAAGCGGTAAAGTCATGTTTTGGAGTGGAACTAGAACGTTTCTCAAAAGATAGAGAGGAATGTATTTTATTAGTAGGATCTAAAGATGATATAAGAGGATATGCTAAAGAAAATAATATAAAATTAACAGAAAAGCAAATTGATGATATTATGAATAGAATGTATCATAAATGTGATAATTTTGTAATGGAAGGATTTTGGGAGTGTTTATACGCTTGTGTTGATGAACTTGTTGATGAGGAATCTAAATGACTGAATGGGAATGCCCTATATGTCATGAGATGACTGATATGCGTCCAGCATTAAGCAGGAGAGATAATGAGACAAATATCTGCAGTGAATGTGGAACTAAAGAAGCATTAGAGGATTATTTAGAATCAAAAGATATGCATTGTCCAACATGTAAATGTGAAGAGGAGGAATCGAAATGACATATTATGTAGAATGGGGTAACAACCCGCCGACAACTGGATTCTTTGAAACAGAAGATATGGATGAAGCAAAACAGTTAGCAAAAGATAATGACGGTAAAGTGTTTTTAGATGATGAGCAGGTATATCCTGAACCTATGGAGGAATCGAAATGAAAGCGAAAACATGGTATAGGTGTAAATGCCCATGCAGAGAACTGTATACAATTGCAGAAGCAAATATACAGTATCAAAGTGCGTTGGAACAATGGAACTACCATGAACCTCAAGATATGTTCTGGGGTGGAAAAAGAAATCATTCCTTTTGGGAAGGTGGATTCAAAGAATATCTGCACAATGAGTATACAAAAACAACTAGAAAATTCTCAAAGAAATACTTGGATATGATGAGACCGGTGGGATTGTAATTGGGTAATTTAATATTTAGTATAAATGAATTTACAGGGTATAGTGTTGTAGATTGTAATGTTTGTGGAAAAAATATAGGTAATTTAGAACGTGATATTTTAAATGGAAAACTCCCAAAAATTCCAAAGAAAATAAAGTTTGGTGGTTATGAAGTTGATAGTTATCAAAGACCAAGTATGAAAAAATATAATTTTTGGCATATTGGAACAATGGCAGTATGTAGTATATGTCAAAAAAATGGTGGACTTGAAAAATTAAAAGAAATGAACAGAAAAAACTGTGATTCTGATTGTGAATTTCGTAAATCATGCCAAAGTAAAAGAGGGACACCAACAACGCAAGAACGAAAGGGTTTTTGGAAAGCGGAGAATATGAAATGAATATAATTAAAGCAAAAGATGATGACGGTAAAAAACCATTTATTCATCACGATTATTGTGAGGTTTGTGAAAAGGATTTTACAATGAGACATTATGTTTGGTTTATTTGTTTAGAATGTCATAAAAACGATCCTAATATCGATCCCAATGAAAGCTATGAATATAGATTGAAAAATAAAGTGGAGTTAATAGATTGAAATGACGCCTTGTACAAGTAATATGATGTGTGCTAACCATGATATTGATGATCCATCATTAAAAGTGGAAATGACCAGTGACGCTAGATTATATCCAACTGGTGAGATGAAGTATATTGAAACCGAAGAATCAAACGGTATAGTAAACGATGTGCTCTTACCATGTTTTAAAAGAAAGGATATAGATATGTCTGTTTCAGTTTCAATAATAAATCAATCAACTATAACATATATTGATAAAGTATGGGTTGAAGAGCTATTCCAATCAATTGATTGTTGGAAAATAATTACGCCTGGTGGAAAAACATATTGGGTAGTACGTGCAGATTGGGGTACAACAGAATGCGTAATCAAATCGAACTATGATAATAGATGTATATACGAAAATGATCCAATGGTTGCTGTCAAGGAGATGTTAAAAAATTGAAATACAAAGTAAAAGAGATTAAAGATAACTATGGTCGTAAGAGCCTAGAAGAGGGGATAAATAAATTCCTAGAGGAGATAGGAGACATTAACCTGATTGATATAAAATACCATACACAGATGATACCACTAAAACATATGACAGCAGACGCAAGACCACGATCCACATTACGAGACGCAAGTGCATTGATAATATATGAGGAATCAAAATGACCCGCGGTAATTCCACAGGTGTAAGACGCAAACTTGCGGTAAACCTTGAGAAGTACTATGGTCTAGCAGACGCACATGGGATAGAGACATGGTTACCATACTCAAAGAGAGCAACTGACACATTCCCATACGATATGAGAGCACAGCTTAACAGACAAAGACATGCATTGTACTTTGAAGTAGAAATTGAACGATACGATGCTGATATTGTCAAAAAACGGTTAGCCAAAAAGGACTTCATTGGTGCATTTAATCATATCAAGAAACGGGCGGTTATTATAGGATTCCCAAAAGACCATAGACCAGAGTATGAACAATCTTGGGAATTAATACCAAACCCTAAACTAGATCCATATTATAGGGAGAAATCGAAATGACAACTGAAAGAATATTCACACCATGGAACATAGTTTCATTTGGTATTGTAGGAATAATGTATCTAGTATATTTGGACTTTGGAAGAGG
>Ga0208300_100507_pt1 | contig 26519 bp, 37 predicted proteins | sample 23_taG_FD_184096 | JGI IMG/M metagenome (GOLD analysis project Ga0208300, IMG submission 184096) | Marine viral communities from Cariaco Basin, Caribbean Sea - 23_WHOI_OMZ (SPAdes) (version 2) | ecosystem: Environmental > Aquatic > Marine > Oceanic | place: Caribbean Sea: Cariaco Basin...
TTTAAATTACTAATATTATTATTTCTAAAATCAACATTACCACGAATTTCTTCAAGTGATACAAGAAAATCAACATTTCTTAATTCGTTATTTGAAAAATCTAAGTTATAAATTGATCTAATACCTAAGTTACCTTGAGGTACAGCAACTTCTTCTTCATTATTAGTCGAAGATTTTATTCCAAGATCTGATACAATAGCTGTATCATCAATAGTTTCCCAATCTAATAAAGCATTAAATGCTTCTAATTGACCGTTTTCTTGAAAAAAATTCAACCATAAACGACTTGCTTCAGGATTTTGAGGTACTATTATTGGATTTTCATCACCTGAATTATCTTCATTTATTAAAACAGCATTAGGAACTCTTCCTTGAACTACATAATCACCTTTCGATTGCGCTAATACTTCGTTATTAAATCCTATTAATAAAGTTAAAGTTAATAATAATTTTTTCATTTATATCACTCTAATCATTTAAGCAACATAATAAATTATTTACATTATTATCGCATTTTGGAGGTTCTAAATCTTCTGGTGTTCCATTTCTCATATGATTTATTCTTGAACAAGCTTTTTTTGCTAATTCATCTTTACCTAATGTTTTTTGTACATATCCATTTTGGGTATCATAATTCCAATTTAAATCTAAAGCTGATTTCTTTAAATATCCTTCATCTACTAATGGTTTGAATGTTGGCGTTCCATTTGGATTTGTTGTTTCATTATAATCTCCAAGAACTACCTTGCCTTTTTCTGATTTATATATCTGAAGAGCACTATCTACATTGTTCATTTGGTTAATCGTTTCTGTAGCAAGGATTTCTGGCTTTCTATTCTCCATTGTTTCGCCTATCCAATATACAAAAGCAACTACAACAGAAGCTGAAAATATGATTGCTATTATTCTTAAAACTAATTGATTCATTTTTTTAGATCTCTTTTATTATAGTTTTAAGATATAATTAATTAAAAAAAAGTCAAGGCGAGTTGATATTAAATAAAATTAAAATTTTTTATTTTTTCATTGAAATATTTAGTATTTTTATCTTTATAACTTTTATAATTTCTTATACAATTATATCAGCCTATTCCAAAGCTATTTTGAATTGCATTCATTATTGGTAATGAAGTATATAAAAATAAAATAATTGCGGCCAAAGATAAATAAATAATTGTAAACCAATAAAAAAAGTTCTTTATATTTTTTAATGATTTAATATATTCTGACTTGTTTATATTTGATAATTCTTTTAATATTTTAGCAATATTTTTATTATCACTTGAAGCCTCTAATGAAGCTTTTTGAATATCATTAAATGTCGTCAATACTTTTGCCCAATTCCTACCATTTTCTAATTCTATTATTGAATTTTTAAAATCTTCTTTTAATAATCCTGATTCCATATTATTTGCTGTTATTTCTAATGATTCTTTATATGAAACCCCCTTTTCTATTAGTTTACTTAATTGATAGATTGAAATAAAATTCATTTTAGAAAGTATTAATTTACTATATAAAGGTATTTTTCTTATTACTTTATCCGCTTTATAAGGATTTATTTTTCTTCCAATATTTTTTGTAAAATATAAAATTGACAATATACCTATGAAAAATAAAACACTAATATTTACTATATTTGTAAATGTATGAATAGGTGTTAAATCAAAATTATTAACTAAATGTGCGATATCTTTTTCATAAATATAAGGAACAAACCAATATTTACAAGCAATTATAGCGGCACAAGCTATTAAAAATCCTATAACATAAAAAAATATACCTTGCTTTGAATCTTTTTCTAATTCACTCATTTCTTTTTCAAAAATAGCTGCCTCTTTTAAAGCACTTCCAAGATTACCACTTGAAGCCCCTGATTTTATCATTGCAACTGTTGTACTTGGAAAGTCTTCTTCTCCCATATAACCTATTGCGTCTTGTGGCTCTATACCCATTTCTATTTTTTGTTTTAATGAATTAGACACCCTTTTTATATTACCACCAAAATTTGTGGATATTAATTCTAAAGCTTTTATTAAAGGTACGGCTGAAATATAAAGTGTTGATAATGTATTTAAAAAAGTTATTCTTTCTTCTGGTTTTAATCCTCTTTTTAATAAAGAATCAATTATGCTATTATTTATTTTTTTTAAACTTATTAATTCATCAGATATTTCTAAAATTAAAATTTCGGCTTCTTCTTCATTTTTTGCTTCAAATTTTATTTTCTTTTTTTCATTATTTTTTCTTACAATGGCTTCATATGTATTCATACTTAGAATTCCTCACCATTTTTCTTAAATACTGATTTAATTGATTCACCGAATACATTTAATAATTCTTCTTTTGTAGTTAAACCTTTTTTATATTTTTTATAAGCATCTTCCTCTTTGGTTTCCCACCACATTTCTATATCAGTATTAAGAAATTCTTTTACTTCTTTTTCATTCCCTAAATATACTATTTCGTTTACTACAGTTCTATCAACATAACCTACATCTACACATTCTTTACAACCTTTCCCTTTACATACTTTACACGGAACTCTTACTAAAGATTGAATCATTACACAACGCAATATATCAACAAGTTCCTCTTTCTTTACACCTAAATCTCTTAGTCTACTAATTATCCCCCTTAAATGACCAGTATGTATTGTTGCAATAACCATATGACCTGTTTCGGCTGCTTTTATCATAGTTCTTGCTGTGTATTCGTCTCTAACTTCCCCTAAAACTATAATATCAGGATCTGCACGTAAACAAGATTTTATTGCTCTTTTAAAATCCATACCTGTATTATAATTTATGGTTATTTGCGATACATTGGGTATATCAAATTCTACTGGATCTTCTATTGTATAAATCTTCTTCTTAAATCTATCTATTTCTCTTATAGAAGAATTCAAAGTTGTTGTTTTACCAGAACCTGTTTCACCACCTATAATACATAAACCATATTTATTTGATAATCCCTTTCTCCATTCCTCTACATTACTTATACCAAGAGCATCAAGATTTGTCTCTACTTGATTTGGATCAAGAATACGTAGAATTACTGATTCTCTTTTATGTGAGGACGGAACTGATACAACCCTTAATTCTATTTTTTGACCGTTGTATTCAATTTGAAATTGTCCATCCTGATCTATTCTTTTTTCAGCTATATCTATTCCACATTTACTCTTTATTATTGCTACTATTTTATTATGCTCTGCTATATCGCCAAAATGTACTGGTTGTAGCATACCTAAATAACGTAAATTTACAGTATACCCCTTCTCAGCAGGATCTATATGTATATCAGAAGCCCCCTTTCTAATTGCATCTCTAACTATTTTTTCAATTACATTATCATCATAATTAATAGCTTTTTTAACTTTACTTAAATAATTTCTTAATTTACTTACATTAGAAGGAATAAAATAAAAATCTCTTAGAGGAAAATATTTTTTTAATTCTCTTTCAGCTATAAATTCAGATCCTGTTGTTGATAAAAATACTGTTTTTCTTGTTACTGCACATATCATTATTTTATGGTTATATAATATTTCATAAGGAATACTTGGTTCTATAAATGATTCATCCATTAACTCTTTTGGCTCATTTTTTAATATTATATCTGTTATTGCATCTTGCTTAACAAATCCATTTCTAATAATTAAATCCTTAAAAGAGTCTTTTGTATTTTCTATCTCTCTTAAACTAATCTCTAAAGCTTCTGCGCTCATTAAATTATTATTAATAATATGATTATAAACTGTTTTATCTATTCCTTTTAAGGATTTTACTATTCCATGATTTTCAAATTTTATTTTATCAACTTCTTTCATTTTTATTCCCTATTAAAAACAATTCAAATTTAATTTATTAAAGTAATCTCTTATATTAAAATTCAATGACTCTTCTTCTGTTGTTCCTACTTCGTTAACACCATCATAACTATCATCAACAAAATTTAAAGTTATAGAAGAACTATATGAAGTTCCTGCGGCACAATTTGAAGCATAAACATTATTATTATCACCAATTAATTGAGAAGCTTCCTTATCATAAATGCCAACTCCTATATTATTACCACCTGTACCTATACTGGAATCATCTAAATTTAAAATACTACCTTCAAGTAGATATATACCATAATTACTTCCAAATGCCATAGAAACAGAAGAATTTTTAATTAATGTTTTACCATAGCTTTGTATAAATGAATTTCCTCTCTCTAAATCTATATTTGAATTTAATACATTAACACTACTTAACCCATCAGCCACTATTGCATTATTCATTAATGCACCTGTTGTTAATACATTTATATTTGAATTATTAAATTTTAATTCACTGTCTACTAATTCAAATATATCAGTCGTTCCATTAATTGTTATATTTGTTATTGTTCCTTTGTAAGTTGATAATTCACTATTATTTAAAAATATATTTGTTCCATTATTTATGTTAAATAATTCATTATTTCCAATAAAATGAATTTCTGAATTAAAGGCTTCTATACTATAAGAATGAGTACTATCAAAATTATTTAATTCTGTATTTTTTAAGTATAATTCACTATTGTTTAATTCTATATTAGCCAACCTAGAATTATTTGAAGTTACCTTTGAATTATTGAATATTAGTTTTAAATTTCCATTAATTGATATATTCTCCAAGTTAATATTTACATTATTAAACTCTAATGTTCTTCCAGAGTTTACACCTTGTATTATAGAGTAATTTAAGTCACTATTTCCTTTTATGTATAAATCTTTTTTATTTATTTCATCATTAGTATAAATAAAAGAGTTATTAAATAAAAATGTTTCATTTTCTTTTAATACAAATACTGATTTTAATGGAATACTTGAAGACCAATTTGATAAATTATTACTTAAACCATACTGTCCATCTGTTGATATACTAATGTTTTCTATTTTTGATTTATTAATATCACTTAATAATATTTCATTTTTATCTACAACCTCTACAAAACCTGCCTCACTTCTGAAATGACCTTCTGAATAAGTTATTGAATCACACGTTACTAAATTATTTTTATTCTTAGGAGAAATTATAATTGCTAATATATTATCTAATGGGGAAGGCTCAGATCCTTCTACGTAATCTTTATTATTTGTTTTATTATTATTTATTGTTTCTACATTATATGTTGTAGTATCTGAATTTAATACTGTATTATTTGCTGTTAATGGCTCTATTTCTGAATAAGGACAATATATGTATGGATTTCCATATACATTATTTCTTTCAAATGTTATCCAACTAGGTAATTCATGATAATCATCTCCATTTGTACCATAAGGCACTACCATTTTATTGTTTACATACAAAATATTATTTTTTATTATATTTTTTATGTTTTCAATGTTTACTAAATCATTTTGAGTATTTATATTATCTATTAATTTTGAAAAATAAATTGTAGACGTAACTAAAGTTGTACCAATAAACCCCATAAATACAATTAAAAATATAAACACCTTTATCATTTTTTCTACCTTTTTCTTATTATATTTTAGAATACTCTAAAAACAAAAAAAGGCAAACCTTAGTTTACCTTTTTTATTTTATATTTTTTTATAAAATATTATTCTACTGTGAATAGAAGTTCGTAAGAACTTGCATTATCTACACAATGTAGACGAGAGGTTTGCATATCAGTCGCTCTATCTGCACCAGCAACAGCTACTGTGAAGCTTGCCGCAAGAGGACCGTCATCCAGTTCTACAACAGCTTTACATACTTCTTCTGTAATATCAGAACCAGTTGCAACAAGATATACCTTACCAGATTCTTCTTCAAGTGAATAAACACCTTGTGGAGCAACTGGAGTTTGAGTTAGATAACCTAAATCTACAAGACCATCTGAGTCACCATTAGTCATTGTACTTGCAAAATCAGTATTAAAAGCGGTATCAGAACGTTCTGTTTTATAAATTCTCATTGAAGCTTCAATCGCAGAACCGTCAGTTGCGAATTGTTGTGCTTTTATGTCTGCTGATCTTTCAGAAAACTGAGGACCGATAAGTACTAGTGATAATACTGTAGCGAAACCGCCTAAAATTACTGCTATAATTAGTGGAATTAATTGATTCATTTGAAATCTCCTTTTATTTTTTTATCTTCCGTTAATTTTTTAAAAAAACCTTTTTTTGTATTATATAATGGCTTTTTTGTATATTTATAACTTTACATATAAAAATAATTAGTCAATACTTTTATATAAAAAAAATAAGTTTTATTTTATATAAAATGTAGCACTTACCTGCACTCCAGAAGAAATGGACGGATTTTCAGAGAAATTTGTTGTTGAACCACAATTTGTATTATAGTAAAAAGAATCTACTGGATAGTTATTTTTTATATTATTTAATGCATTTATTATATTTTCACTAAAAACCTCACCTGATAAACAGAAATAATTTCCGTTTGAATTTGAATTATAACTCCAAGACATGTTTTTAAAATCGTTAGGTAAAGAAGAGTATTTTTGATATTCTGATTTCCAATTTGAAATTGGAAGAGTTTTTCTTTCATTTAAATTATATGTATTATAGCCCTGTAGAATTAATGAAAATCTTGTTTTTATTTCTGACTCATATTTTTTGTCTACTACTTTTCCTGTATTTATTAAATCATAATTACCAAAAAAAAATAATGACATCAATATCATTGCTATTAGTATTGCAATTAACTCTTTCACTTTTTAAACTCCTAAACCCAATTCCTTTTAAGTATATTTATCATACTTTATTTTTCTTCTTTAACAAGTTTAAAATAAAAAAAAAGGTAAACTAATGTTTACCTTTTTTAATAATATTAAATTAATATTATTCTACTTTAAACGCTAAGTATAGTTCGCCTGGAGTAGCCAAAGTATCGAAACAAGCTAGACGAGAAGCAGCCATATCAACAGTTAAATCACCAGTATCAGCAGTTGCAGTGAAAGTACCAGAAGTAGGACCATTATCTAGTTCTTCAACAGCTTCACAAACAGATAGAGATACATCAGCACCACGAGCAGTTAAATAAACATCATTATTAGTACCAACTTCAAGCTCATAAACACCTTGTGGAGCTACTGGAACTTGTGATAAGTAACCAAGATCTACAAGACCGTCAGTGTTAGTTGCGTCAACCATAGTAGTTGCAAAATCAGTTTCAAAAGCAGATACTGCTCTTTCAGTTTTGTAAATTCTCATTGCAGCTTCGATAGAAGAACCAGCAGTTGCGAATTGTTGTGCTTTAATATCAGCAGATCTTTCAGAGAACTGAGGACCGATAAGTACTAGTGATAATACAGTAGCGAAACCACCTAAGATAACTGCGATAATTAATGGGATTAATTGATTCATTTTTAAAATTCCTTTTTTTTGTTTAATTTAATTTTAATTATGACCAGTCAAAAAACTCCTTGTGACTTGTCATTTCTTATTTATAAATTTACATATAAAAAAAATATGTCAATAGAATAATATAGGTTTTTTTATATTTTTATATTATTTTTTTTTTATTTTAATATATTGTATATCTTTTAAACAAAAAAAAGCACCGATACTATAATATCAGTGCTTTATTTATCTCTTTATATTATGACTTTATTTATATATACTCTTTACTAAAGAAGGCTGTTTATATTGTAAAGTTTGGTTTACACCAAATATTCCGCAATCTTCTCTATCTCCTACACAAAAAGATACCATTTCAAAATTTTGACATCTTAATAAAACGTTTTCTGCTTCTGCTATTAATACCACTGGATTATTTAAATCAATTAATTTCATTTCTATTTTTCCTGCTTGATAATCTCTTGTAATACTGTACCCTTTCTCTATCGCAGTTTGTTCACATACATTAAATGAATCTTCTTTTATTTTATTCCAATCTATTTTTTGAATTGGCTCTAAATACAATTTTATTGAAAAGTAAAAAAATACTACTCCCATTATAGTTAAAAATATTGATATAAATTTATAACTGAAAGAACTAAACTCTTTTCTATTAAAAACTGCATTCTTTATATTATTTTGCATTTACACTTTCCTTTAAATTTTTAACATTATCACTTTCTCTTGATATTATATTAGGCTCTGGTACTTTTACTTCTCCATTCTCTTTGAATTCTTTTTGAACATACCAATTACCATCTTTATAAAATATTGCTCTTATTTTAGAATTATTAGAAGAATCTAAATTTTTTATTTTATTTATAGGAAATACATTATAATTTACATTATTCTTATAATCTTCTTTATCATTTAATAATACAAATTTAAATAATAATGCTAGAAATAATGATATTACTGATAATGAAAATAATATTGTTCCAAATGAAAACATTGCATATCCTTCTTTAAAAACTGGTTTTAATTTGTTTTCTTTTGTTTTCTCTATCTTTTTATTATTTAATAATTCTTCTTCTTCTACTTCTGTATTCTTTGTTAGATAATAACAACTAATATTTTCTAAGTTTTTTTCAACTTGAACTATATTTTCTTTTGTTTTTATTAATACAAAACTTTCTTCATTTAATTTTTCTAAAATTAAATTTAAATATGATATCCCTTCACCTTCTTCTTGAACTTCATAAATAAAACCATCAGGTAGAAGTTTATTGTTTTTTATTTTTTCAATTTTTATATAAGAATTTCTTCTAGAAGAAAAGTTATCTTTTACATAATTAATTGCAAGCTTTTCAGCTACTTCATAATCACTTTTTTCAGTCCCTTTCTCGAAACCTATAAACAACCTTTTTGGATATTTTATTATTTCTTCTTCTTTATGCTCATTTAAACTAACTGGTTTCATAATTACTCCTTAATCTCTTCTTTTTTCTGAGATTTTTCTTTTGGAGCTTTTATATTTAAAGGATCAATAACTGTTTGTTTATTATCACTATAAATACTATCTCTTCTAAAATATTTATTTAATAATTCAATTTGCTCTATATTTGTTATATTTTCTAAATCACTATAAATAGTTACTGTTGGTCTTAGTAATATAAATAAAGCATTCTTAGACATACTTACTTCTTGTCCTGCTGTATCAAAATCATCAAGGAAATTTAAATTATTTCTACTGTCTGAATTTAATTCATAAATAATACCACCTACTAAATGTGTACTACCTGGTATAATCTCTACAACACTATTAAACTTTTGCTCTTGAGTTTCTGGTTGTTCTACTGTTCCATTTCCATTACCTGCATTTAATACTTTAAAACCTGTAATAGTTTTTAAATCTAACTCAATTGCTAATGTTACTGTATTCTTGTTAAAATTAAAATATGGAACAAACTTAACATTCATACCTTCTTCTTCTGTTTGGGCAGAAAAACCAGAAGCATTAAAACCTGCTTGACCTATTGCTGTTACATTTGAGTTAATGTTTGAAGTAAAAGGTACTTCTCTTGTATTTTCAAGATTTAACTCTTTTCCACTTATTGTTTCTAAGAATATTGATTGAGAAGCCGTTGTTTCACCATATTGACTTAATAAATTAAATACAGCTTGTATATCAGCGTCTCCTTTTTGAGCTAAAAACGAAAATTGATCACCATTAACAGCACCCACTGTTTGTAGATCGCTTAAATTACTTCCAAAATCATTTCCAAAATTAACATCATCGTCATTTGTATTATTATTTAAATTTGTATTATTATCTGTACCTAAATTAACAATATTTTCCAATGTACTATTATTTAGTAATGATAAATTACCTATAGAAGCCTGTAAACTACTCCAATCAAATCCTCTATTAAAATCTCTTTTTAAATCTACTGTTATTACTGAAACCTGTAATTTTATCGTTGCAAAGTTTTTATAGTAATGCTTGAAAAATTCTTCAATCATTTCAAATTCTCTATTTGTTGCTCTATACATCATAAAACCACTTGATAATGAATATGTTACATCTCTTGCCCCTAAAGATTCTATGCTTGATACTAATTCTTTTGCTGTATCTTCATCTTGTGGGGTAGCTGTTAAAAATAAAGAAGTCTTTTCAACAAATACTGTATTTGAATGCTTATAATTAAATGAAACATTATGCATTGATTCAATTATATCTAATAATTCACCTATTGTTCCTGTAAAATTATTAATATTCATTATTTTTGGCATGCTACTTGAAGCTTGTTGAACAGGTCTTGTTTGCTGATTATTGTTAATTTGATTACCACCTGCTAATTGCTTTATTACATTGTTTTGATTTGTATTTTGAACTTGAATATTATTTTGATTTGTATTTTGAACTCCTGTTATTTCTTCACCTATGAATAAATTAATTCCTTCTGCTTTTAAAGCAAAAGCCAAATCATTATAATCTGCATTCTCTAATGTTAAATTTTTTATTTTTTTATCTAAAATTTCTCTTGGAATTTCTTTTCTTTTTTCTATTACAAAATTTGTGTTTGAATTTATTAAAGTTATAGGCAATTCTTGCTTTTCCCATTCTTCAACTCTTTTTTCATATTGCTCTGGCAATGGATCTTTTATTTTTTCTGGCATTTCACTACCACCCATTGAAGCACAACCTGATAAAATACTCATTGTTGTTATTGCCAATATACTTCTTATAAACTTCATTTTATTCTTCCCTCAACTTTGAATTTTTATCTGATGCTAATTTATTTTTTATTTTTACTTTTGAATTAAAAACTTCTACTTCATTTTTATATACTATTTTTCTTCTATTTTGAGAATCTTTTAATATGTAATAATTAGCAGCTTCGCCCGAAACAATAAAATTATTGTAGTCAAATGCATCAAGCCTTGCTTTTTCTTGTAATGTTATTGATGTATTGGTTTCTTCTACTTCTTCTTTTATTATTTCTTCTTTAGGCTCTTCTATAATCACCTGTTTTTGTTGACCTTCTGTTAATAAATCTGTAAGTCTTTTATTTTGTTCTTCTAATTTTCTAAGACGCATTTCTAATTCAGCATTTATTTCTTGCTTAACTACTATATTCTTATTTGCTTCTTCTTTTTTATATTCAAGAAATCCTTTATCATTATTTGCATAAACTAATGAAGAGAACAATGTTAATATTATTACACTTAAACTGCTTTTGATTTTTATCATTTTATCCCTTATTTCCTTGTTTTTTTTTATTCACCATTATATACTATAAAAAAAATATAAAAAAACAAGATCTACAATGAAAATAATTATTTTATTTCACCATTATAAATAAAAAAAAACGCCCCAAAAAGAGGCGTTTTTTATTTTAGTTCATTTATCCAGCAAGTAAAATCAGAATCAGTCATCTTTAAATACATTTCTACACTTTTCTTTTTTCTTGCTAAATCTAAAAAATAAACTGGCAATCTTGATAATTCAGAATAACGCTGCTTATCACTATTAAAATTATCCATTTTTTCTATTATTTTTTCTGGAAGGGCTAATCTGGTTGCTAAAAAAACTTGTTTTGACATTTTTATTCTATTTATATTACTTAAATAAAACATATCAAATACTATTTTCTTTTTTTGATTTTGTCTAAAACGAACAAAAAACTCTGAAATTATTAAAATAGCAATAGCTTGCTGGTCAGGAAAACTCAATTTATCATTTAAATATAACTTTGCATAATTTCTTTCACCACTATAATCAATATATGCTTTATCATGCATTTCTTTATGATATACTTTAAAACCAAGATAAGAAACCATTTTAGGGATATCTATTAATGTTCCATTAGAGTTTATACAATGTTCTATTGTTTTCTTTACATACCTTGAAAACATTTTTTGATCATAATTGAAAATACTAAATTTTAAATTTTCACTATCTTCTTGATAATTCTTATTAAACATTTTTTACCCCATTATAAATAATATTTTTACACCACCATTATACTACGTTAGTATAAAAAAATCAATTTTTTTATACTTAATGGTTATATTTATTTTTTTTAAAGTATTATTTTTAATAATTAAATTTATATTGGTTTTATTTTTTGATTTTTTTTCTTTTCAATACCAAGTTTTTTTTCAAAATATGGAATTAATTCTTTAAAAGAATATAAACGCTTTACTCTTTCATCATTGTCTTTTCTATTATATGACATATCCTTTATAAATGATTCATGACCTGATTCTGCACCTTCAATTGACATTTTTATCTGATCATCAATATATGTTGCATTTGGATATTTGTTTAATATTTCTATTTTTGAAGCTCCAAATTCTAAATATTCTATATGGTCAAATTTACCATTAAATTCCTTTTCCATTACTTTATTTCTTGATTCTTTTATATGCTCTGTTGTTCCACAGGATGTTACAAATACTATTTTTACTCCCATATCATGCAATTTATTGTATACCTCAACCACTTCTGGATATGCTTTTATTTCATCATAATATGGCGAATGGTGATAATCCATTATATGAACCCACGGCTTTTCTAAATCTGGAAATATATCTGTCATTGCAAAAACTTCTGGTTTATTATGTAAAGCTTTGTGACCTATACTTTCACAATATTTTATAAAACCATCAAGCCAATCTATTGTTACACCATCTATATCGCTTAATAAAATAACTTCTTTTTCTTTTTCTTCAATATTCTTCATTAATTCTTCTTTACTTACTGTCATTTTCATCTATCCATTTAATTACTTTATATCTCTATTTTATCATTATTTTTTGTATATTAAAATATATTTGACTTTGTTTTTTCTTTTTGTTAGTATTAACTATCGCTTAAATACAATATTTTATTAACCTTATGCAGTATGAATGTGAAATTAGAAAATTGAACGATACAATTTTGAAGGATAAAACCTTTAAGATTTCTCATATTCATGGTAATGGTAAACCTACCATTAGAAATACTTGCTCTATGCATTGTGATATTCATGGTAATAGCGAAAATTGGGGCAATCCTTGGCTTCCTACTATTAGAAGTCTTAAACAAGGTAAAGGCTGTCCTAAATGTTCTCAACGTTATCAGTATACCGAAGAAGATATTTTAAAAGAATATAACAACTCTATATTATCTGAAAAGACCGTTAAAATTAAATCTATTATTAATTATAAAAATACTAAAAGTCGTTGTGTGATGACTTGCTCTATTCATGGTGATTCAGATCAATGGGATAAATCTTGGACTCCAAGAATTAGTGATCTTAAAGATGGTTGTGGTTGTCCTAAATGTGGATACGAATTAAAAGATGTTTATAAAATACTTAATCAAGGTACTACTGAAGGTTTCTATACAAAAACAAAATTTTATTTTATTAATTTTGAACGTAAAAATAAAAAATTTACCAAACTAGGCATCACTCAACAAGAAATTAATCAACGATTTAAAGCCTGTAATTTAAATAGAGCTAATATTAATATTATTTCATCAGAAGTGAAAGAACTTGATACTATTTTTGCTTTAATTCTTGAATTTTATTTACTTAATAAATTCAATTCTTTTAAAGAGTATCAACCTTCATTAAAAAAATATCATATTGGAGGCGCTACTGAATGTTTTTCTGTTGAATTAAATAATGTTCTGAATTTAGAACAAGAAATCAACTATTTAAAAAATAATTTCAATACTGTTATTCAATCTTTAATTGATAATAAAATCATACCTAAAAATAAAACAAAAATACTTTTAAATTTAAATTTTTAATACTTTCTCTTTCTCTTAATATTTGATATAATATACAGAATATTAATATTTAGGAGTCTTATATGGGTTGTTTTAACGTTGCCTCTACTTGCTCAGGATTAAGTTTAGGTTGCAATGATGATGTTTTGTTTTTTCCTTTAATTCCATTTTCCAACTATAATAAGTTAGAAGGTGGTGTTATGCTTCCACATACTTCATATTTAGTTTCAAATGAAGGGGCTTGTATTTTTTATAAACCTTTCTGTTTGCCAATTAAAGGTAAATATAATGATTATGGTGGTATTGAAGATATTGTTGAAGATGAAAATACTGCATATTTAGAAGAATTTTTTGATATGACAATTCAAGAATTTATTGATGGTATTCAAGAAGGTAATTTATCTCATGAAGATCCCGAAAAAGATGAAATCTTAAGCTCTCTTTCTGGTATGTGGGAAAATGCTGTTTTTTATAGAAATATAATAAATAAGTATAATAATGAATTTAATTTAGCCAACAAATCAGATATTTCTTTAAATAATTTAAAACATTTAAATTTTAATATAGATAAAAATAAAAATACTGGTGATAAACGTTACCATACTTACGTCTCTCATCCTTCCTATCCTGATTTTTTTGGACATTCAGATGGCACTTGGACACATTTTTTTCATAAAGGAAATACATTAAAACCTGTTTATAATATAAAATCTTTATTTCAATTAATTAAATCAGAAGGTTTCGATTTAAAGGGTATTCAAAATATTTCTGATTTTGATAATTTATCAGTTCATGAATTAAAACTTAAACTTTTTGTTGAAAAAAATAAAAATCTAAAAATTTCACAATCTTTTAATCAAAATAATACATTAGAAATTTTAAATTCATTTAAAGACAATATAAAAGATATGTCTGAGAAAGAGATTGAGGTTTTTAAATCAAAAGTTTTTTCTGCAATTGAACTTTCTAATGATAGAAAACTATACAATGATAATTATTATTTAAGAGAAAATAAATATTTACGATATGCTGCTAATCAAAATCTTTATAAACAATTAGCTGATTTAATGTCTTTTGAACAAATTATGACTTCTTGTAATAAAATTTTTATGCCCACTCAAAATGGGGAACAAGAGGGTAATCATCAACTACATTTAGAAATGACTAAAGAAACTCTTAAAATTTTAAATTATAAATTAAAGCTCGGTAATTTCTAATGAATAAAGAATTAAGAGAAACTTTTCTTAATGAACTTGCTGATCACTTTCAGGACATTTATGTATGTACTCGAATTTGGTCAGCTTGGTCTTATTCCACAATGGAATTAGAAGATTTTTATTTATTGTGTGACGATGAAGACTTTATTCAATCTGTTTTCAATATTCTTAAAGAAAATAAAATTAATCAAGATGTTGTTATTTCTCATATTGAAAATTTTGAAGCAGTTTATAATTTTGATATAGAAGAAAACTTTCAGTCAAATTTGTTTCATGAAGACTGGTTAAATTATGTTGATATCGAAGAATTTTGTAAATTTTTAAACACCTATAAATTAAAATCTAATTTTGAAAATTTTTGACTTTAATTGATTGAAATTGTATAATAATATTCTTTAAAACAAACAGGTTAATATTATGATTAAACAATATGCGATTGCTAAATGCTCTCTTGGAGTTCTTGGAATTATTACTTCAAGTAAAATGGAAGAAGTTACTTATTCTGATGGGAATAAAGGTGTTGCTTGGACTGGCTTTGTCGTTGAACCTACTCAAATCGAAGGTATCAAAGGTAACGCGGGTAAAATTATTGATGTTAAAGTTGGGAATCTTTGGTGTTCCAAAAGACCAGAAGTAGTTAAATTTCTTGAAAAAGAAGATTGTGAAGACAATGGTGTTTTTTCTCTTGATAAAACTTTAAAAAATATGTAGAAAGTTAATTTTATGCCTAAAAATTTTAGAATATTTATCATTCGACACGCAGAATCAGAAGCTAATCTTGATTTAAAGATTGGACAAAGAAAACCTGATTATGCTATTGATTTAACAAATAACGGCTTAAATCAAGCTTATGAAGCGGGTGAATTCCTTAAGCAGTATATTGAAAAAAATATTTTTAAAAATAATGAAAAACCTGCTATCCGATTTTGGAGTTCACCCTATAAAAGAACACGACAAACATCTTCTCAGATAATTAAAAGCTTAGGCTTTCAAAAAGAAGGTGGAATCCTAAGAGATTACAGAGAAAAAGATTCTTTAAGAGAACAAGATTTTGGTGATTTTGAAGGTTTTAACAAAGAAGAATGTGCTAAAAACTTCCCTGAAGAAAATGCTAAATATCTTAGAGCTATTCAATTTAAAGGACAATATTGGTCTAAAATGCCAAAAGGTGAAAGTCGGGCTGATGTTAGTCAACGAGTTCTTTCTTTTATTGATACCATTATGCGAGATATTGAAACGAATGAAGGCAGAGAAGAAGAAATACGAAATATTATCGTTGTAACACATGGTGTTACTTCTCGTTGTCTAATTAAAGAATATTTAAACCTTCCTTGGGAATGGGTTCAAGATGAACCAAATCCTAATAATGCTTCTATTCGTTTAATTGAAAACGGAGAAGACAAAGGATATATTTTTAAAGGATTTTAACTAAAAATTTAACTTTAATTTTCATTTTTTTTAATATATAATATATTCAACTTAATCTATAGAACTTAATTAACCTTATAGGATAAAATATGAATCTAACAATTCCAAATACACAAAACATTGATACTAATATCTCTTTTATTAAATCTCTAATTGAAAGTAATTTAGAGGATTTTGAAAATGAAAGAGTTTATAGCTTAATTAGTTATTTTGAAAAAAATACTAATTTAATTCCAATTTTAATAAGAAATGCTTTTGATGCTGATCTTTTTGATGAAAAATCATTTTTTCCTAGTTGTATTGTTAAATTAGATATCAATGAAAATATCATTTCTAATGTTAATCTTCTTCAAAACAAAGATCCTAGTTATGAATTTGCTTATCTTTATTCTTTTTTAAAACATCCTGTTTTTGCGGATGCGATTAGTGAATATAAAAGCAAACAAAAAACATACAATTACTCTAAAAAATTTAATCCTGTTTCTGTTAGAGCAAAAAGAAGCATGAAAGAAAGATGTCGTGCTATTGCTGATGCTCATAGCATTTTAGGAAAGTTTAATAAAGAAATAAAAGTTAGAAACATTCCTAAATGCTCTATTTCAATAATTTTAAAATATAGAAAAGAAGGATATCAAAAAGTACAAAAAGTTTAATTTTTTACTTGACTTTTTAATTGTGAAAATGTATTATAAACACAGTTAAAACGCTCCCTTAGCTCAGTTGGTTAGAGCATCCGACTCATAATCGGCAGGTCGCTAGTTCGAGTCTAGCAGGGAGCACCATTTTAACCGACATTTCTTTTTAAGAGGTGTACATCAATAGATTTTAATACTGAGTTTTTCTATTGATTAAAAATTTAAAACCAGTATTCTTTTATTTTGTAAGCTCAATTGGTAGAGCTTCTGCACCGCAAAATGTTCGATTCATTGCAATATGGTATTGTTTGAGTGTGTGGAGGTTGGAGGTTCGAGTCCTTCCAAAATAACCAAATTTTGGGTGCGTAGCTCAGTTGGATAGAGCAGTAGCCTTCTAAGCTATTGGTCGTAGGTTCGAATCCTACCGTACCCGCCATTTTAGAGCCTGATAATTAGGTCGGTGAATTTACCGCTAAGTCTTGATTTACACTCATAAGTGTGCCTCCTTCCAGTTAGTAGGAATTGGTTGAAAACTTAGTCCACAAAGGTTACTAACAGTGGATAAAAAAAGAGACTCATTTGAGTCTCTTTTTTTTATATTTTTCTTGAAATTTTATTTTCGTTTTTCTTGTCCAAACTATTTAATTGTCCTACTGCTTTATTTAATAATTTTTCAAAATTTTCTTCGGTTAGTTCCATTTTGTTTTCAAGATAGTTATTGTAACCTATATTCTGTGATAAATATTTAATTTCTTTATAGGTAGCATTATAAACTCTTTCATCTTTATTTTTTTGAAGTTCTTCTATTTTTTCTTTTATATTTTTTCTTACGAAATCTTGAAATTCAAATCTCTCTCTTACTTCAAAATTTTCTTTTTCCCATTTACTTATTTTCTTTGTATATTCTTCAATATCATTATTTAATTTACTACTTCTTCTTTCTTTTATATTTATTTCAATATTTCTTTCTAATTCCCTTTTAAATAATTCCATATTTTCAGGTTTATTTAGAGCTTTTAAAACGACTTCATAAGCTCTTTCGTTTTCTCCTAAGCCCTCTATCTTACTACTAATAATTTTTCTATCTTTTTGCAATAAATAAAGCATAGTTTCTTTTGCGGCTTGTGTAAAATCTAACATTACTTCTAATTTTCTTTTTTCTATTATTTTTTTTATTTCTTCATTATCATAATTAATAGAATATTGTATATATCCATTATCTTTTTTTATTTCTGAAATATATTTGTCATTTGTTTGTTCTAAATCAAATTTATCTACAGAATATACTCCTTGCAATTTGGTAGTTTCTTTACCAATATCTGGATCTGATTTTTCTTCACCTACTGCCACACCTCCTAATAATGAAGGCGTATAAGAATCTTTTAATTTTGCTTTAGCTTCAAAATATACATTAATATCACCTTCTCTTGTGTTAACTTTAGCTTGATATTCCCCTTTTTTTATTTCATAGTCTGTATGCCACCTTGCAACTTCATGAGGTTGAATATATTCATAATCTTCTTTTAATTTTACATTTCCAAAATCTTCCTCTGATATATTCATTTTGCCTATTATTTTATAAGCCATTACTTTTGCTGTTGAATTAATGGTTTCTTCCATTACAGAATCTATACCTTGTTCTAATTCTTTTTTAGTTTCATAATATTTTGTTGACATAAAAATCCTTTTTTTTATTTTTGATATTTTTATTTTAACATATTACTAATATATGCAAAATTTTTTATTATTTTAAAACACTAACTTCATTTTTTATCTTTCTTACTATTTTTTTATATTTTTTAATTGAATTTCTTAATATTCCTTGATCGGCAGATTCTGACCAATTTGCATATTTAAAACATTTTCCTTTTTTATTTTCTAAAACTTCATTGCATAATTCTGTTTTCGCATTAATAATATCACCGTTAATACAGATCTTTGGAGAATATACACAATACAATGCGCCATTAATACAGCGCTTATATTTACAACTTAAACAATTTCGTTTATTAGACATATTTATTCTCCTAAAAATTTTAGTCTTATTATAGCGATTGTTATACTAAATTTCAACTTGTGTTATTCTTTTTTTCTTGATATAATTAATTATACTTCTCAAATTTGGAAACGCTATGTTTAAATTTTTTAGCTTTTTTATTTTTTATTTTATTAAAAATAAACAAAAATTTTTTAAAATGAATGAAAAATTAACTAACGCTTATTACTATTTTTCTTTTTTTAACAAAATTATAAAAACAGATACAAATAAATTAAAAGCATTTTTTTCAAATTCTGATTTTAAAGAAGAAAATAATAGGGTTTTTTTCTGCTTTGAAGAAGATGTAATTTATGATAATTATTCTGTTCATAAAAATTCTTTCTTTCTACAACTATATATTGAAGAATTTGATATTTTTTATAAAAATTTTTATATTATTAATGTTCGTAATATTAGCTTAAATATAAATGATCACTTTTTTGTTGAAAAAAATTATTTATATTATTTTACTAAACACTTTTTTTCTGAATATTTTTTTACCGTTGATAAAAGAAGAGAAATTTTAAATAAAATTAATAGTTTTTGATTTTTTGTGATATTTTTATATAATAAACTAATTTAATATAAAAATATGTTAATTTTAATTCAAACAATTGGCATTATTGGTTTTATATTTGCCATTATATCCAATAAATATCCAAATACAAAAGAGCATAAACTTTTAGAGTTTAGCTCTGCATTTTTATTTTCAATACAATTTTATTTATTGGATGCTGTTGTTGCTGCGTTAGTTCAGTTGGTTAATTCTTTTAGAGCTTTATCTTCTTTAAAACAAAATTCATTTAAAATTATTATTTTATTCCTATCTATATATTGGGGATTTGGGTTGTTTTTTTATCAAGAAATCAAAGATTTATTACCATTAATATCAACAACAGTAGGTACAGTAGCAATGTTCAAATTACACGGTTTTTATTATCGTCTTGCTTCAATATTTACAAATGCTATGTGGATTTTAATCTCTACCATTGATTTTTCTCTTGGCTATATACTTGTTTGTGGACTTGGTTTATTGATTCAAATTTTTTATATTTTAAAAGAAAACAATATATATAACTTTAAATTTTCTTTTAAAGGATAGTTTTTTATTGATTTTTGAGAATTAATTTTATATAATAAGCTCTCTTTTGAAAACCAAGGATTTCTTTTTATGTCTACTAAAAATTTAACTACTATTCAACAAGAATCACTAACTTCTCAAGGTTGGGAATTTGATATCAATTCTAATCGCAAGTGGGCTAAAAATTCGATTACTAACGATTATCTTCATGGTGACTTTGTAGTTGATTATCTAATTGAAGAAGCTAGTGAAATTTTATGGTCTAAAAAGCATGAAGATAATCTTCCTATAAAAGTTAAAACACTTCAAGAACAACTTGATAAATTTAAATTAAAACTATTAAAAACTAATCCAGTTATTATTCAACATGAAGATGGAAGTCTTTCACAAGGTCAAGGTGGTGAATGGCTATTACAACATATTCTTAAATTAGAACATTGGTAATGAAATATATAATTAACTCTTTATTTTTTATCATTCTCCTAAGCTGATTTTCTGAATCTATTTTAAAGAGAAATCCATGATGACATTTAAATTTCAAATGAAAAAAAAGAATAAAAAGAAAAATCTTATTGTAATAAAAATTCTACATCAATGTAATATCGAAGGAAATGCTTATTCTTTTAAAATTTCTTTTGATTATGATGAAAAATGGCAAGAAAAATTAAAAGAAATTATTCAAAAAATAGAATATCAAAATAAAAGTGCTAATACTAACAATTTTATATATTTTGAACTAATTGATGAAACTATAAATATTGATATTTTTGCTGTAATTAAAATTAAAAGTATAACATACTACGATGAAAATTCTGAATCTTTCCTTATTGAATATTATCCACTTTTAGAAGATTTATCTAATTTTTAACTTTACTTTATTTCTTGTTTTTTATATAATAATATCTCTCTCGAAGAATAGGTTTTATAATGAAAAAAATTCAAGCAATATTAACAAGCGAACACTCTGTATCTGATCTTAAACTTGACGAGTGGTTTGATTCGATTAAAGATGAACCAGTAGTTTATTTTTCTACTCAATCTCAAATTATTAAATTAAGACTTGAAAATCTTAAAGGCAATATCAATATTGATAGTTTTGTTATTGGCGAATATACTTGTTATGTTCAAGAAAACCATCATCTTGATTATTTTCCAGAAGAATCATTTTGTCACTCTCTGGATTTAGTAAAGGAAGTTGCTAAGTTATATAGAGATAAAAATAATCAAAAAAATAATTCAACGAAAGAAGTAGTTGCTGTATTTGATAATGAATATTCTATTGCCGATGCAGATTATAACGAATGGTTTGAGTCTGTTAAAAATCAGGACGTTATTAGATATTCAACTAATGTCCAGTTCTTAAAGTTACGTCTTGAACATGTTAAACAGAATATTAATATCAAACATTTTGATTTTTTTGATAATATTATTAGTATTCTTGATAATGGAAACCTTCAAGGTAATAGTAGTGTTTTACCAGATATTTCATTTTCATTGGCGAAAGAGTTTACGAAAATTCAAAAAGAAAAATTTAATTAATTTAAAAGTATATAAATTTATTTGCTTTTCTTCAAGGAAAACATTTTTGTTTTCCTTGATTATTTATTTTAATCTTGATACAATAAGTTTTTAAATCAAAGAGATATTTTTATGCAAAAAATAAAAAATTCAATTTCTAATATTAATACACAACAGCAAAAAATCCTTAACATTGAAGCGAAAAGGGAAGGACAAGATTTTTTATTTAAAAATTCTTTTCAAAAAGTCTTCTTAATTAAATCGGTAACTAATTTCATTCAAAAAGTAACTGCTTTTGTTAACAATGAAGATTTAAGTTCTGAAGAAATTCTTGACTTAAAAAAAGAAGCTAATCGTTTAAAAAATATTTGGATTCCTTTGTTTAATAATGATAATAAAGATATTATTAATAATCATTTGAAATCTATACACCAAGCTTCTTTTGTTGTTTTTCATCTTGAAAAATTTCAAAATCCTTCAAGTGAAGTTATTGCTAAAGATAAATCACTGGATACTTATTTTTTATATCGCAATATTCTTGAAGAAAGACGCTATCGTAAAGCTGTTAAGGTTTTAGCTAAACGGATTATTCCACATCTCGATAGAGCATATTCTTTAAAAAATGAACAAAAGCCTACATAATGTAGGCTTTTTTATTGATTATTTTTTATTTTAAGTTATATTTTCTTCATTATTGGAGAAAACTGTGGAAGAAGAATATAAAGAAAAAGTAAAAAGTAGAATCTATGAAGCTTTTAAAAATGATTTGCCTAATACATTTGAATCTAATGTAAAAGAATTCAATGAATATGAAAATCACTTTATTCATAAATGCTTTCATACAGCTTTAAATTACCGCAATTTTAATTTTATTTCTTCCGTACTTTGTTATCATAAATACTTTAATCCTGATTTTTCTTTTGATAATTATTCTTTATTAATTAAATTTATGAAAAAAACTGATAGTTTTTACTTTGAGGATATTTCAAGACATATTGATTATGATAGTATTGATATTAATGAATTTATTTTTTTTCTTTTTAATGAAAAAATTCTTACTACATTTTTTATTAATAGAATAAATCAAAGTAGATTTATTAATTATATTAATCCTCAATTAAAAAATATTATATCAAAAAAACCTATTGATATAAAAGAAATTAACAAACAACTTGAAACATTAAATAACATTAAAAATTTTTAAAAACTTGATTTCAATTCTATTTTTTTGTATAATTAGATAACTAAAATATATAGGGTTTAATCATGAAACTTGGTACAGAATTACTTTTAAAAGAAGACTCATTTGGTTATAAAAAAGGTGAGAAAGTTTTATATTTAAGAAATTGTCACGATTCTGGCTATTACTGTGTTGAAGCTGTTGTTCTTGATGAACATTATAAACTTCTTATGAAAGAATGGGGTTGTGATTCGTTAGAACAAGCCTTGAATACACTAAAAGAAAATTCACTTCTACCAGTATGCTTAGATCAGTTTGCTATTCGATTTACTACCATTAAACCAAAAGCAGAAGATGTTTGCTGTATTGAAGATTTAATAAATGAAGAAGAAAGACTTATTAAAAGACTTGAATATATTCAATCTTTAAAATCATTAATGGTTTAATATGACTGATATTGTTGATATTGCAGAAAAAGAAATTGATATTTTTGAAAGACCTAGTGTTAAAACTAGTAAGCTTTTAATTCTTGAAATAGAAAATTTAAGAAAAGAATTAGAAAAATGTGAAAATCAAAAAAACACTATTCAAACTAAATATAAAAATATTTTTCAAAAATATAAAAACTTAAAAATAAAATAAGAGAATTAATTATGACTAATACTCAAAATGATAATGACTTTCTTTATTGTTGCCAAGAAGGTAAATTAAAAACATTAAAACACTTAGTTAATAACGGTTACAAACCTTCTGAAAATGTACTTCATCAAGCATTATATTTTACTTTGGCGGGTGATCATAAGAATTGTTATCATTATATTTTAGATATTATTGATTTTTATAGTCATGATATTAATCTTTATTTTAACAATAATATGATTTTTAATCAGGCTTTATTAAATGAAAAAATTGGAATCCCTCTTTTAAGAAGAAATCAATTTGCTGATAATCATAAAAAAAATTTTCAAATTTCTTTTTTAAACTTATTACAGCAAGTTAAATCAAATTTTTATCTTGAAAAATTGTTCACTGTTTTAATTAGTACTTCGTATATAACATTTTTGAGTAAAGAACTTCGTGATACTATTTTAAATGGGAAATATGAAAATTTAGAATTAAGACGCAGAATTTTAAATACATTTAGAGTTCAGCATATTGCTAAGGAATTTTAATGACTTATACTCAACAAGAACGTCAATTTTTAAATATTTGTTGTAGAGGAACTATTTCAGATTTATACTGGATACTTATCAATTATACTCCTTCTTATGATATACTTCATAGAGGTGTAGAACAAGCAATACTTGGACAAAAACCTAATACTTTAAATGTACTTGTAGAGAATTTTGATATTGATCCTCATTACAATGATAATTATTTTTTTCTGTTGTGTTTGTCTATGCTTATCAATTTAAATAAAAATGATAGTAAAAAAAGTAAAAGTCTTGGTAACAAACTTTTAAAATCTAAAAAACTTGATAAACAAAAATTAAAAAAATATATTTTTGAATTTGTTAATTCAAGAGGTGAAATTTCTAATCATTTCTTTTTTAAATTATATAAACATCCTTTTAGTAAATATTTACCTAAAACACTTACTGATATTGATTCTTATCCTAATAAAGAAAGACTTCATAGTACATTTATTGAATATTTTAAAAAAGAAAATTTGATTCAATCTATTGTAGATTTTTAATAATAAGTTTGATATAATAAATCCCTATTAAAATTTTTAAAGAGATATTATGAAAACTCAAAAAAGTCTTATTCATATTGACCTTGCGCCTTATTATATATCTATTAAAGGATATGGAAAAATTGTTATTGAAGATTCAATTAATTCAATCTTAGGTAAGTTAAATAACAATCCAGAAGTAACTGGTTTTGATTCAAAAGATTTACAGTTTACTGAAATTGTTAATGGGCTTTGGGCTAAAGTCTCTATTAAAGATAATGATGTTGTTTTTGAAAGAGTTTATGGACGTAAAAGACTCACAATTGAACGTTTTCAACAATGGTTAATTGATAATTGGGATGCTATTGACTCTATCGGTTGTGAAATGTTAAAATCCAATAAATCTTATCAAGTTAAATACATTGTAGACAGATTTTAAAAGGTATATGTTATGAAATTAGTTTCTTCTAATAAATTTAAATTAAAAGAATTTCAAAGATTTGGCTTGGATATTGACATTCAAGAAGGTCTTGACCTTAAAGAAGTATTAGGTACTTCAAAAGAAGTAGTTATCTATAAAGCTATTGAAGCTGGCGAAAATCTTCTTGTTGAAGATACCATTCTTGAAGTCGATGGTGTTGAAATTGTCGATATTCGTAAAAAAATTAATCAACTATCTCAATATAAAGGCAAAGAGGCTACTTGGAGAGTTTCGTTAGCTTGTTTAGTAGATGGTGAAGTTCTTTATTCTACTGCTGTTATTAAAGGTGAAATTAAAGAACCACAAACAAATCCAGAAAAAGCTTTTGGTTTTGATCCTTATTTTTATCCTAATTCTGATATGAATTTATCTTTACATTCATTAGAACTATTAGGTTTAAAAGATTCTTTTTCGGCTCGTAAAATGGCTATTGAAAATTTCTTAAATGAAAATAAAAATTTTGAAAAAATTTCACTTGATTCTATTCCTGAATGGAAGGGTGAATATCAAAAAATTCATTAAAATAAGGAGAAAACATGTTAACTTTATTCATTTTTACACTTTTAGGTTGTTTAACAGGGATTGCTCTTCCTATTATTTTAGGCGGTATTAATCATTTGGTATTTAAATGTCAACATAGAAAAGAACTAAACAAAGTAGATACAGCAAGTGGATCGGTTTCTTTTTTTCTTATATTTACTGTTCCTTTTTTATCTTTCATTGGATTTATTATTGGCTTATTATATTTATTTTTTGGTAGTTGATTATGATTTATTATAAAAAAAATATTTTAAAAGAAACTCAAAATATTGTTTTTTTTGATATCGATGGGACTTTTTCAAGTTCTATAGAAAGTTTACTACATATAAATAATGAAAAATATATGAAATTTAAATGTAGTTATTATCAAGATTGGAAAACTATAAAGTTAGTCGATTTTAAATTTCTTAATCATTCTTCTATTGCTTTGTTTGCTAATTTCTTAAGACAAACAAATTCAAAGGCTGTTTGTATATCTTCTTGGAATATTAGAGGAATGATGTATAAAGATTCTGAATTATATATGAAAGAACTTCAAGAATCATTTGAATCTATTTGCTCATATTTCCCTAATAGTTGGCTTTTAGGTTTTTCGGGTGGTGGAGGTGGTGATCGCTTTGTAAACTCTATTATACCTTTTATTAAAAAAACAAACTTTAATAGAAATTATATTGCCATTGACGATGGAGGTTTTGAATACTCAGATCAATCAAACACTGTTATTGTTGATGGTAAAAAAGGTTTTGATTATCAAGATTATGAAAAAGCATTAAAATTATTTAATATCCATGAAAAAGCTAAATTATTTAGAGAATAAATTAAATGTCAAAATATAAAGCAAATATTAAAGCTAAAGATATTAAAAAAGTTCTTTCAAAAGAAACTTTTGATTCTAGCTTTTTTCTTTTATTTGATAAATATTGTCGGCTAAATGAATTTGAACATAAACCAGGCGCATTCTCACATGCTTTAGATGTGAGTCAAGCCTGACTGTTGACTTTTCTTTTGTCTCCTTTATAATGATGACTATATTTTGGAGACTTTCATTTTGGCAACTCTTGGACATTGTATTAATATTTCTCATTTATTAAATACTCAACA
>Ga0208300_100509_pt1 | contig 26409 bp, 21 predicted proteins | sample 23_taG_FD_184096 | JGI IMG/M metagenome (GOLD analysis project Ga0208300, IMG submission 184096) | Marine viral communities from Cariaco Basin, Caribbean Sea - 23_WHOI_OMZ (SPAdes) (version 2) | ecosystem: Environmental > Aquatic > Marine > Oceanic | place: Caribbean Sea: Cariaco Basin...
TGATAGACCCGGTAGATCAGGTGCAGCGACTCTTCCACTTCGGAGACGTTGCTGATCATGGGCAGCATGATTTGCAGGTTGTTCAGGCCTTCACTGGCTTTAAGCATCGCCCGAACCTGCAACAGGAAGATTTCCGGGTGATCCAGTGTCACCCGGATGCCGCGCCAACCCAGAAACGGGTTTTCTTCCTGAATCGGGAAATAGGTCAGCGCTTTGTCACCACCAATATCCAGTGTTCGCATGGTCACGGGGTTCGGGGCGAAAGCTTCCAACTGCTCGCGATAGTATTCCCGCTGCTCTTGCTCGGAGGGGAAGCGGTCTTTGATCATGAACGGCACTTCGGTGCGGTACAGCCCGATGCCTTCGGCGCCATGAGACAGTGAACGCACCACATCGGTCATCAATCCGGTGTTTACCAGCAAGGGCACCCGGTGGCCGTCCAGTGTTTCACAAGGCTTATCCCGCAGCTCTTCCAGCCCACGGAACAGTTCGTCTTCTTCTTCACAAATTGCCTGATAGAAGGCGCGCAGATCGGCCGAAGGCGAGGCGAAGATTTGTCCTTCGAAACCGTCCACCACCAGTTCCCGACCGCCTAACTGGTTGACGGGGATATCCACCAACCCCATAACGGTCGGCACCCCCATCGCCCGGGCCAGAATAGCCACATGAGAGTTACTGGAGCCTTTTACTGAAACCAACCCTACCAACTGCCCTTTCGGCACTTCGCCCAGCATAGCCGGGGTAAGTTCTTCGCTCACCAGAACGGTACGCTCGGGGTATTCCAGATGCTTTTGTTCGCCTTCTTGCATGTGCGAGAGCAGGCGGCGGCCCAGATCGCGAATGTCCACCACCCGTTCTTGCAGATACAAATCGTCCATCAGTTCAAAATGTCGGATGTACTGCAGAATCACTTGCTTCAAGGCACCTTGTGCCCAAATGCCTTCCTGAATTTTGCTGACCACTTCGCCGGGCAGCGCGCTTTCATCCAGCATGCGCAGGTACACGTCAAACAGTGCCTGCTCTTCCGGCCGAAGCTGCGAAGCCAACCGGTTAGCCACACGCTGGATATCTTCTTTGACCGCTTGAACCGCGCTCCAGAATAATTCCAGCTCACGATCAATATCCTCGGCAGGTTTATCGGGCACCACATCCAGATCGGCGGAGGGATAAACCACTGTGCCGGTGCCGATCGCGACACCGGGCGCTCCGGGCACGCCGTTAAAACACACGTCGTGAGCTTCTTCACCGGTCAACGACAGGCCGCTGATGGCTCCTGTCGCTTCGCTGTGGGCGATTACCCCGGCCAGCTGAGCGGAGATAGTCACCAGAAAGGCTTCTTCGCCTTCATCAAAGCAGCGGGAGTTTTCCCGCTGCTGCACCACCAGAACGCCCAATACCGCGCGGTGGTGAATGATGGGCACACCAAGAAACGAGCTGAAGCGTTCTTCACCGGTTTCCGGGAAATAGCGATAACGCGGGTGGGAAGGTGCGTCTTCGAGGTTAATGGGCTCCTCACGGGAGCCGACGAGCCCGACAAGGCCCTCGGAATGGGCTAGGCTGACATGGCCAACTGCGTCTTTGTAAAGACCTTCGGTGGCCATCAATATGTAGCGGTTTGAGGCGGGGTCCAGCAGGTACACCGAACAGACTTCGGTGCCCATTGCTTTCTGCACTCGCGAAACAATGATATCGAGTGCCTCGTTCAGATCACGGGCGCTGTTTACCTCTTGTACAATACTTCGCAAGATGCCGAGCATTAGGCTAATCCATCATTTTTGGTGTTCCTTCAAACGCCGGTTTGACTCTCCTTTTTGCCACTGTTCCATGTTGTGAAACAGTCTGGGGGCCAGTTCTCTCAGCGCGCGCCTGTACACTTCTCTTTTAAATGAAATCACTTGTCCCAACGGGTACCAGTAGCTCACCCACTGCCAACCGTCGAATTCAGGTGAATCTGTCCCATCTACGCGAACATGCGCATCTGGTGACAACATCCGCAGCAGGAACCATTTCTGTTTTTGCCCCACACATACGGGGTGCGAGTTGTGGCGTACCATCCGTCTGGGTAGCCGGTACCTTAGCCACCCTCGTGTACATGTGATGATCTCCACATCATTGGCACTAAGGCCAATTTCCTCTTCCAGCTCCCGGTACAAGGCTTCTTCAGGCGACTCGTTCGGGTTAATGCCGCCTTGCGGAAATTGCCAGGAGTCCTGCCCTATTCGCCTCGCCCAGAGCACTTCGCCCCTGTGGTTGGCCAGAATGATTCCGACGTTGGGTCTGAAACCGTCTGAGTCGATCACGGCACAGTCCTCGCATAGTCGGTGGCCGGTTGCTTTTGCAACCGACGAAATTTGTCCAAGTTGCTCTCATTCTTACAGAAACCCAATGGTTCAGCAAACGCCGCTGCGTGCAACATACGGTGTTGGAGCCGTGCTAGACTGTCAGCTTTGCTTAAAAGCCTGTGACAATGGGAGGACGCGGCTTGACGCTCGCAATTTTTGATTTGGACAACACCCTGCTGGCCGGCGACAGCGACCACGCGTGGGGCGAGTTTTTGGTGGAAGAGGGTTTGGTGGACGAAGAAGTGTACCGCCAGGCAAACGACCGCTTCTATCAGGAGTATTTGAATGGCGAGCTGGACGTTTTCGAGTACCAGCGTTTTGCTCTTCAACCGCTGTCCATCCACAACATGGAGGAGCTGGAATCCTGGCGCGAAACGTTCATGGCGAAGAAAGTACGGCCGATGATGCTGGAGAAAGCCGCTAAGTTGCTGGCTGATCACCGGGCGCAAGGCCATACGCTGATGATCATTACCGCCACCAACCGCTTTATTACCGAGCCGATTGCAGAGCTTTTGGGTGTGGATTACCTGATTGCGACCGAACCGGAGTTGGTGAACGGTCGGTTTACCGGGGAAGTAGCGGGCACGCCGAGTTTTCAGGAAGGCAAAGTGGTGCGCCTGAACGACTGGCTAGAAGCCTTCGATGAGACTTTGGACGGTGCTTGGTTTTACAGCGATTCCCACAATGATGTGCCACTGCTGAAATTGGTGCAGAACCCGGTGGCTGTGGACCCAGACCCTACGCTGGAGAAACTGGCGGTTGAGAGTGGCTGGCCGGTGATGTCGCTTCGGGACTGATACTCCGGCATCTGTTCGCCGGTCATCGATGGGACACCCTTCCGGGATACGCTGTGAATACATCCGTGTACGCTCGACAAAATCATCCTTGATTTTGACGATCCCGGAAGGGTGTCCCATCGATGCCCTACTTTGTGCAGAAGCTGACTTTCTTTACAGAAAACCGGTCAGCGAGCGCACAAAGCAAGATTTGATGTAATCCGTTTCGGGAATACCGGGCACAACCGGATGGTCCGGTGCCTGATGCCCCTGCTCCAGCAACTGCACAAAACGATCAATCTTGCGCCCACTCCCGCGGATGATGTCGATCAGCTTTTCCTGCGATAAGTGCATGGAGCAAGACGCAGAAACCAGCAGCCCATCCCGCTCAAGCAACCGCAACCCCAACTGATTCAAACGGGCATAAGCCTGCTCACCGGCTTTCTGATCACGACGGCGCGGAATCAACGCGGGTGGGTCTAGCACCACGATGTCGAACTTTTCTTTCTCGTCCGCCAGCGCTTTCAACGCATCGAAAGCATCGCCTTCAATGGTGTCCACATTGTCCAGCCCGTTCAGCTTGGCGTTGTGATGCACCGAATCCACCGCTGATGATGAAGCATCGACACAAGTCACCTGCGAAGCACCGGCACACGCGGCCTGAATGCCCCAACCACCGACGTAACTGAACACATCCAGCACCCGCTTACCGGGCGCATAGGCCTGCAGCCGCTGACGGTTCATCCGGTGATCGTAAAACCACCCCGTCTTCTGCCCGCCAGCCAACGGCACCTCAAACTGCGCGCCGTTTTCTTCAACCCGCAAAATGTCTGTCTCGGGGCCATGAGCAAATTCCACATAGCTGGAAAGCCCTTCCACCTTGCGCATCTTGCCATCGTTCTTCAGCACCACCACACGAGGATGCGCCAAACGCTGAACCGCCCGCACAATGGCGTCTTTCATCATTTCCATACCTGCAGTCGAGATCTGCACCACCACAACGTCATGAAAACGATCCACTACTAAGCCCGACAAGCCATCGCTGTCGCCAAACACCCAGCGATAAAAAGGCTTATCAAACAACCGCTCCCGCAACGAAAGCGCCGCTTCCATCCGGTCCGTCAACCGCTTCGGCGTCATCCCCTGCGCAGGCTCCCGACTGATCAAACGCCCACAAATCAACGCATGGGGGTTCACAAACACCGTACCCAGCGGCTTGTCGTTCGACGCCCGTAGCTGAGCCTGATCCCCGGCTTCGAACTCGGTCAACGGGCTGCGTTTGATGTCCACCTCGTTGCTGTAAACCCACAAGTGGCCAGCACGGAGACGGCGTTCTGCACCTTTGCGCAGATAGAGAATCGGGAAATCCATTAATTAATTACCTGTGAGTTCATTCGTTATGAGGGCTACTGTGCAGCTTGGGCGGGTTTCCGGGGGCAGGCCTCACGAAACTGTGCGGAGCCAGGGATGGCGGAGCCCAAGCGTCACATGGATGTGCCGAAGGAGCGTGTTTCGGGAGGCCTGCCCCCCGGGAACACGCTTGCACCAATTTTCTGACTTAGCCTTCTGAAGCCACGTGCTCAGCGTATGCATCCGGATCCATCAAGCCGTCCAGCTCGCCCTCATCCGCCAGCTTAACCTTGAACATCCAGCCTTCACCATAAGGATCATCGTTTACAATCTCCGGCTCGTCCTCAAGCTTCTCATTCACCTCAAGAACCTCACCCGTCACCGGGCTAAATACATCCGAAGCCGACTTCACCGACTCCGCAACACCCGCTTCCTCACCGCCGTTAACCGTAGCACCCACTTCCGGCACTTCGATAAAAACCACATCACCCAACTGCTCCTGGGCAAAATCGGTGATACCTACCGTAGCGGTGCCATCAGCTTCAACCCGCACCCACTGGTGCGTATCGATATATTTAAGATCCGCAGGGATATTGCTCATAATCTGTGTGTCCTGTTGAAATTTTTTGCGCAGTTTAACCGAAGAGCTTAGTTCCAGCGAATGCTACGGGCCAGCTTCATAAATGCAACCAGATAATCCACTTCCTGATCCCGCTCACGAAAGCCCAAAAATATCTGCTTCGGCATACCTTCCTCGCCCAATCGCAACGCCCTGATCGGCATTTTCTGCGCGTATTCATCCACCAACCAGCGTGGCAAAGCAGACACTCCCCGGCCCGCAGCGACCATCTGCAGCATGATGTCGGTAGTTTCAATCGTTTTATGGAACGCCGGTGCCGCATGGGCGGGTAAAAAGAACCGGGTGAAAATATCCAGCCGCTCCGGTGCCACCGGATAGGTAATCAAGGTTTCACTGGCCAATTGCTCTGGCTCTACCCACTCGCTTTCCGCCAATGGATGATCGCTCGCCACCACCAACACCTGCTCGTAATCGAACACGGGCTCAAAGCACACGCCAGGACGATGCAACGGATCAGGCGTCACCAACAAATCGATATCATGGCCGAACAAAGCGCCCATTCCGCCAAACTGGAACTCTTGTTTCACGTCTACGTCGACATCCGGCCACTGCTGCAAATAAGGGCCGACCACCTTCAATAACCACTGGTAACAAGGGTGGCACTCCATACCCACGCGCAAGCTGCCACGCTGGCCCTTGGCCACTTGCCCAATCAGCATTTCCGCGTGTTCAAACTGCGGCAATAGCCGGTTGGCAAGGGACAGCAGCTGCGCGCCCGCTTGGGTAAACCGCAATTGCCGCCCTTCCCGCAACCACACCGGCGTTCCCAATTGCTGCTCCAGCTTACGAATTGCATGACTCAACGCGGATTGCGTCAAATGCAGCTGCTCGGCGGCAGCGGTGAGCGAACCCTGCCGTTCAACCGCTCGGAATATTTCTAAGTGATTTCGTTCAATCATGCCCTAACCGTGAATTCTGTTCATGGATTGTTGAGATAATACCATTTTTATTCATCACAGAAAGTTTCTAATCTTGCTCATCTACTTACAGCAGAAACCACTAAGGACAGAATCATGGTGACAACGCACAATCTCGGTTTTCCGCGCATAGGCGGTCAACGGGAACTGAAATTCGCACTGGAACAGTACTGGGCCGGCCGTATATCCGAACCGAGCCTGGCCGCAACCGCCGCGGAGCTACGCCAGACGCACTGGCAACAGCAATCTGGCCTCGATTTGGTGCCGGTGGGCGATTTCTCGCTCTACGATCAGGTGCTCGACATGTCGGTCACACTCGGCAACTTACCGGCGCGCGCGGCAGCCAAAGAAGGAAATGAGTCAGACGCCTACTTCCGCGCCGCCCGTGGCCGCGGTGCTAACGACAGCCCCTGCTGCGCCATTGCCGCTGGCGAAATGACCAAGTGGTTCGACACCAACTATCACTACATCGTGCCGGAGTTCACCGCCGACACGGAATTCAAGCTAAACCCCGAGCGCCTTATTAACCAGTTGGCGGAAGCACAACAGCAAGGCGTGAAGGCGAAGCCCGTTATCATTGGCCCGGTTACCTATCTATGGCTGGGTAAAACGTCCGACGACAGCAACCGCCTGGATTTACTGGAGCGCCTGCTGCCGGCCTATTCGCAATTGCTGGAAATCCTCGCCGATGCCGGCGCTGAGTGGGTTCAGATTGACGAGCCTGCTCTGGTTACTGAGCTGGATGCCAACTGGCGCTATGCTTTCAACCTGGCCTATCACCAACTGAAAGCCAATCGCCCAAAACTGTTGCTTGCGACTTACTTTGGCGAGCTGCGCAACAACCTGCAACTGGCTTGCGAGCTGCCAGTGGCTGGGGTTCATCTCGATGCCATCAGCGCACCGGATGAGGTAACCCGCATTGCCGACTGGCTGCCAACGCACAAGGTTCTATCGCTGGGTGTGATTAGTGGCCGGAACATCTGGAAAACCGACCTCAATAACACGCTGGAATGGCTAGAACCAGTACATGAAAAGCTAGGCGACCGCCTGTGGCTGGCGCCGTCTTGTTCATTGCTGCACGTGCCCGTCGATTTGTCACAGGAAACCGGTCTGGATCCGGAAATCCGAAACTGGCTGGCCTTTGCTCTGCAAAAGCTGGACGAGCTTCAGGTGCTGACCCGCGCTCTGAACGAAGGTCGTGAGTCGGTCCAACAGCAACTGACGCAGAATCAGGCAGCCATCGACAGCCGCCGCAACTCGACGCGCGTCACCAATCCAGATGTTCGAGCAGCGGTCGCGGAGATCACGGCAGAACTCGGAAACCGCCAGAGCCCCTATGCGCAGCGTATCGCGCTTCAGCAAGAGAAGCTTCAGCTACCGACGTTTCCGACCACGACCATTGGCTCGTTTCCACAAACTCCGGAAATCCGCCAGGCCCGTTTGCAATTCCGCAAAGGCGATTTGGCGGCAGCCGACTACGAAGCCCAAATGAAGGCAGAGATCGAACGCTGCATTCGTAATCAGGAAGCCTTGGGCCTGGACGTTCTGGTTCACGGCGAAGCCGAACGCAACGACATGGTGGAATACTTCGGCGAGCAGTTGGAAGGCTACGCCTTCACCCGATTTGGCTGGGTTCAGTCCTACGGTTCACGCTGTGTTAAACCGCCCATCCTGTTCGGCGACATCCGCCGCCCGAAAGCCATGACCGTAGACTGGATTCGCTACGCTCAGTCACTAACTGACAAGCCGGTAAAAGGCATGCTGACCGGCCCGGTAACCATCCTGAACTGGTCATTCGTGCGGGACGATCAACCCCGCAAGGATTCGTGCCTGCAGCTGGCACTGACCATTCGCGAGGAAGTTCAGGATCTGGAGAAGGCAGGCGTGGGTATTATTCAAATCGACGAAGCCGCCCTGCGTGAGGGTTTGCCACTGCGCCAGTCGGACTGGGAAGGCTATCTGGACTGGGCCATCAACAGCTTCCGCATCGCCGCCAATGGCGTAGAGGACAGCACTCAGATCCACACGCACATGTGCTATTCGGAGTTCAACGACATCATCGAAGCCATTGCGCGCATGGATGCCGATGTGATTACCATCGAAACCTCACGATCCGACATGGAGCTGCTGGATGCGTTCAAGAGCTTCGAGTACCCGAACGACATTGGGCCCGGTGTGTATGATATTCACTCCCCCAACGTCCCCGACAAGGAGCAAATCATTAACCTGATGAAGCTCGCCGCGGAGCGGATTCCGGCGGATCGATTGTGGATAAACCCGGACTGCGGGCTTAAAACTCGGAAATGGGAGGAAGTGACTCCCGCGCTGGAAACGATGGTGGCCGCAGCGCAGGCGTTGCGGGCATAAATGGAGCTTCGAAGAGGGTGCGCCTTGTGGCGCGCCCTCTTTTATTTTCGACGAATGAACAAAGTGATAAGTTACCAGCCCTCTACGGGTACGCCGTGTTCTTTGAGGTAGGCGCCGTGCTCCTCGAGATAAGTTTTCGTTAAACCGGCAAAGTCTGCCGGGTCCCCTGGCACTTCCGCAGCAGACACTCTCAGCACTTCTTCTGCATTAGTCCGCTGACTCATTATCCACACTACAACCTCACCGCCGGGGGCAAGCCCGAGAACCAGCGTGTTCCTCGGCTCATACCCCGTTGACGCATCAGGATAGATATACGGGGCAGGTTCCATCATACGCTCCTGCAAATTCACCGGAATCCTGATTAAAGCCGAATAGTACTTTTGCTCTGCAAAAGAGAACCAACGCAACAACATAAGATTAGGGAACGGTTTTAACTCCCCTCCAGAGCCAGCCGGACCGTGCGCTCCAGCCCAACAACACCCTGTATGACCACCAAACGGCGCCCTCCACCCCCTCACGCCGGACTTTTCAAAATGAGCATCGATCACCCACATGTCGTAATGTACAGGTGCAGCTACTCGAACACCCCAATATCCAGATTCTTCCCTTAACGCCGCGCACCCCGTAAACATCAAATTCACAAGAACCAACACGATCATGTTTCTTGCATTCTTCATGATTAAACCTTATTCATTAGGGTGAGTTTCGCGCTCACCAGATAATGTAGGCGCGTTCGGACTGAAATTACGCCCGAATAAGACTGTCGTAGACACACCTCCCGCCATAAATTTCAACGGATTATAGTGCGAGGAATGATGTAAATATCGATGACGTAGCAGGTTTATCTGCTCCGTGTCGAACGTCATTTCAGATCCACGTTTTCCCACTTCTTTAAGCCAGCTATCACTGATGCCCTCTAGCTCTGATGGTAGATCCAGATCAGGTCTTCGTGGAATTTTGATCAATGGGACCCCGGCCTGAACAGCCAAGTGATGCATTACCCGCAGTGATATCCGCGAATACTCTCCTCGAATCTGCCGGAGCATTCTTAGCGACAACTCCACTCGCCCATCAGGTGCAGGATGATCAGACCTTTTTACATATACCGACATTCTAGGGGAGCCCTCCGGCTCCAGCTCATCCGGCACAGGTGCGTGTTTCGCCGAATGCTGTACGGGTAAGCTAAACTCACCAATCCATCCTTCGGAGAACTTTTTCTCCCTGAGAGCCTCAAGGTTATCCCACTCCATAGTTTTTTTTGGCCACTTATTACGATCTCGTGAAATCAGCCTGTAAGGACTTATCAACAAGTCCTCGCGCTGTTGATCTGGATAGCCACCACCTACGTCCGAGTGCGCACCCGGCAACGAAATTTCTAGGAAATTTCCTGGAATTTTTCCGTCTCTACTGCGCAGACTATTTAAAGTGAAATTTTTTCGGTACTCATCCAAAGCAACGAGGTGGACCGCTTTTCCCACTCCCTTTGGATCAAGATAAACCTGCACCGGATCATTTCTTCTATTACTGGCCAAAAAATCGAATCTCACCGGATTTACAATCGCAGCTACCGTATCAAACAGACCAACAAAGCGAATAGATAGTCGTCGCGGCCATGCTAGTCGTGCTTTCTTGAACCTACGCCCTAACATTCCCGATGGTCCCCTATTGATTTCAAAGGCAGCATGCCGAGCCGCAGCTGCACCTCGACTAAACCCAAATAAATCGATGGTTAACGAACTTATCCGTTCGTGGATACTCCGTTCTTTTATCTGTCCAACCAAAGCATCAAACGCTTTCCCCACCTGATTAATGACGCCCGACTCACCAAGCCCAGAGATAGCAGCTAGGGTCGAATCTCCTGCGCCCGTTTTCGTTCCTACTCCCCGCGCATAAACAGAAAACTTGTAGGTGGCAACACCTTTGTCGGCGGTCAGCGATGCCTCATATAAATCCCCGAGCTTTGCGACGTTTGTCGGAGCATTCTCGTAACTTCCGCCCATCGACAACCCCAACCAATACGCACACTCTTCCTCCGACATCTCCCCTAGCTCGAAAGCCTGAACACACTCCTTAGCCACACGCTCCTCCAGCTCCCTCGAATTCTCGGCGTTATTCAAGGTGCCATCGGTGAAGATGCCAATTTCGAGATGGATTTGCTGAGGGGCTTTTGTGGTTTCGGGTTCATTATTTAGCGCTGCGGATACGGCAAGCGGTGCCACTGACTGCGCGGGGAAACTCGTGTTTGAGTTTTGGGATGTGGATCGTTGGTGGCGAGCCTCCTCTTGCTGTTTCTCGCGATATTCTGCGTCAAACTGGCTGGCACCCAAGTGCCCTACACCTCCAATGTTTTGGGAAGCGAGTTGCTGCGGTGTAACGCCGTGTCGGTTCAGTGCATCCACGCCGCTGCGTATTTCGGAGTTAGCTACACCGTCACCTAAAGCCCACTGCCCCCTCCCATCACCAGCGCTTCGCCAATAAACCACCGGCGCGAAGGGCTCACCATCGACAACCTCATGAACTAACCAGAGTTGGCCTTCGTCAATTCGGCGCACGACCTCTTCAACCATTGCGGCTCGGTAGCTTCTTGAGGCACGACCACCGCCAGGAGACGCGCGGGATCGTCCCAGTAAATGCTCAAAATCGCCGCTGTTGGCGATATGCGCATGATCAAGGATCAGGCTTTTAGTTTTGGCGGCGGCAAAAAACGGGGATTCCAGCCTGGGCAGATCCGCGGCACGCAAATCCCAGGTGCTTACAATTTTCATGGCTCGTCATCCGTTGACTTGAGGGCATTCATCCTTGTGAAATCGTATTCACAACGTTGCTATTCTAACGCACTGATCATCCCGATCAGTGAACTGCCTTCCAATGGCATGCTGCAGACTTGAGGGAGGAGAAGGTTTTGCGGTCAGTACCCGGAACTGTTTTCGTCCAGTTCGAACTCAAACCGGGTCGCCCTGCGGACTTCTGTAGAAATAGTTCCTGAAGGGGTTAGTTCGATCCAGCGATATCCCGGCGCACGCGGTTCAACCGAGAAGTCACTGGCTCCGGCGGTGAACTGTATACAGGTAGAGGGAGTAGCGAGTAATTGAACGCCATTCCGTTGTTGGTGCAGCTCTTGATGGATGTGCCCCCATAACACAACTTTCACCTGTGGATGTTTATCGATAATCCGCCAGAAGGCTTCCCGGGTTTTTAGTCCAATTTTATCCATCCAATCGGAATGAATATCCACTGGATGGTGGTGAAGGCAAACCATGGCGGGCAGTTCAGTATGTTCGGAAAGTGCGTTGTTGAGGTAGGTCAGTTCTTGCTCTGACAACTCACCAAAGACCTTTCCATGAACGGAAGAGTCGAGCATGACGAAGTGCCAGCCGCCCTGTGTCCACTGGCGCTGATCGGCCTGAAATTCGGCGGCAATCGCATTCATCACAGGGGTATCGTCGTGGTTTCCGGCAATCCAGAGAGACGGACAATCAAAGGCTTGTAGCTGCTTTCCAAAATAACGGTAGGCTTCAACGGACGCATCTTGCGAGATATCACCGGTGGCCAGCACTAAATCTGGCTGGCCGTGCACTTTCAGGACTTCGTCAATAACCGCCGCCAGGCTGTCTCGGGTGTTTACGCCCAGCAAAGCTCCGCCTGATTGTGCGGTCAGGTGGGGGTCCGTCAACTGCAGCACCCGTAATGGGCGTTTAGGATCAGAGTGGGTCATGCAAGCCCTGCTGTTGTCTTTACGACTGGTTAGATTTTCTCTAATTTTACGATGCCTGTGGCTCGATGCATTGGCTACGAATTAAGGGTATGTCACATTCTCGCCAATTACGCCTGATATTTTGCAGTATTTGACAACCATGGCACAGGATAAGGTGCCTGCAACGACATTTCGGCTTAGTCTCCACCCTGACCAGCTGTCCAGGCAGCCTGCTCCAAAGGCAGATGGCCAAAACGCAGACAATAATCCAGCCAGTCGGCAAGAAAACCGTTGATCTGAACCTTTTCATCGGGATGGTGCATGAAGCGGTTCGGATAATCGTTCACCGGGGCAATGTGGCGATGGCGGTAACAACTGATCACTTCCGCCATGGTGGCATCGTGGTAAACCCGAACCGTCATTTTAGGATTATTCAACCACCGGCCGCTGTTATGAACTTGTTCCAGTAACAAGGTTTCGGTAAATCTCGCGGTTTGCAGCCGCTCAATACGGACCCGCCCCAAGTACTGATCTTCCCGGTGTAATTCTATTTCGCACACGGCCTCGTCTTCAGCGTCAAGCTGCCTCAGTTTGCTCAGCCGATGGTAGTTGCCATCACACAGTGCGCCGAGCTGGCGTAAGTCGGGGACGTATCGTTTTGGCCGTTTCACCCATTCGGTCATGCCCGCCACTCCTTTCGCAGCCGGTCCCGATTCAGTTGCAGCCATTGAATGGCGATGATGGCAGCGGCGTTGTTGATGCGGCCATCGGCGATCATGGCGAAGGTTTCTTCGGCTGAAACCACATGGGAGAGGATGTCTTCATGTTCGTGCTCTACACCAAATACACCTCCGGCATTGGCGGTGCTGATTTGCCCGCAGTAGAGGTGAATCATTTCGGTGGTTCCACCGGGCGATACCATGTAATCACAGATTTTATCCAGACGGCTGAAACTCAGCCCGGCTTCTTCCTGACCTTCGCGCTGGGCTACGTCTTCCGGGCTTTCGCCCTCTTCGTTCATACCTGCTACGAGTTCAAGCAGCCAGGGAGATTGGTTGCGGCCCAGAGCACCGAGGCGGAATTGTTCAAGTAATACGACTTCGTCCCGTTCTGGATCATAAGGCAGTACGCAGGTTGCATCTCCGCGGATGAAGAGTTCGCGGGTAAAGGTAGGCATTTCACGGCCATCGAAGCGCGGGTGGGTCAGCCAGAGCTTGTCCATGCGGAAGAAGCCGTGGAAGACGGTTTCGCGTTTTTCGACTTTTACGTCGTTGGCTGTGAACTGGAACGGTTGTGGCATCGGTTCTTCCGGTTTAGTCATCGGTTTTGAACGATAGCCGTTATTGTGGGGGGGCTGCAAGTTACGTTGGCAGCCTTGTCATTTGGTGCATTGCAGGCACAGGGGATCCCTTTCCAAAAACCGCTCCTTCGGCCCCCCTCCGGGGTCCGGCCCGCAATCGCAGATTGCGGTCGTTCGGCTGTCGCATGAAGCTTTGCTTCATAAGCGCTCGGCCGAACCCATGTGGCGCTTCTGCTCCGCCATCCATGGCTGCGCACATTTTTGGAAAGGGATCCCCTATGCCCGCTTCGAGCTTTGTGCAATACGCTTTCTAGTCACGATAACTGCCATGATCGATTGAGCATGGCGGGGGCGGCCGTACAGAAATTTGCGGAGCCAGGGATGGCGGAGCAGAAGCGCCCAGGGATGGCTTGAGCGTTTTCTGAACCGCCTCACCACCCCGGCTCACAACTCCCAACCAACAGGCTGGGAGATCAAGAGCACCAAAGTCAGACATTGTCGTAAAGTTTAGAACCAGACTCCACAAACTCGCGGGATTTCTCCTGCATGCCGGCGTTGATGGCAGACACTTCGTCCATGCCCTGCTCCGCTGCGTAATCCCTTACTTCCTGTGAGATTTTCATGGAGCAGAACTTCGGCCCGCACATCGAGCAGAAGTGGGCCACTTTGGCAGAGTCTTTCGGCAAGGTTTCATCGTGGAACTCACGCGCCGTGTCTGGGTCCAACGCCAAGTTGAACTGGTCTTCCCAGCGGAACTCGAACCGTGCTTTGGACAACGCATTATCACGAATCTGAGCGCCCGGATGACCTTTGGCCAAATCGGCTGCGTGGGCGGCGATTTTGTAGGTGATGATGCCGGTTTTGACGTCGTCTTTGTTGGGCAAGCCCAGGTGCTCTTTCGGCGTAACGTAGCAAAGCATGGCACAACCGAACCAGCCGATCATTGCCGCACCGATACCTGACGTGATGTGGTCGTAACCCGGCGCGATATCCGTGGTCAGTGGACCGAGGGTGTAGAACGGCGCTTCATCGCAGCATTCCAGCTGTTTGTCCATATTCTCTTTGATCAGGTGCATGGGTACGTGGCCGGGGCCTTCGATCATGCACTGCACGTCGTGTTTCCAGGCAATTTTGGTGAGCTCACCCAAGGTTTCCAGTTCACCAAACTGGGCTTCGTCGTTGGCATCGGCGATGGAGCCGGGGCGTAAGCCGTCGCCGAGGCTGAACGATACGTCGTAGGCCTTCATGATTTCGCAGATGTCTTCGAAATGCTCGTACAGGAAGCTCTCTTTGTGATGCGCCAGGCACCACTTGGCCATGATGGAACCGCCACGAGAGACGATGCCAGTCGTCCGCTTCGCAGTCAGCGGCACGTGATGCAGGCGCACGCCGGCATGAATGGTGAAGTAATCCACACCTTGCTCGGCCTGTTCGATCAGGGTGTCCCGGAAGATTTCCCAAGTCAGGTCTTCGGCAACACCGCCGACTTTTTCCAGCGCCTGATAGATGGGAACAGTGCCAATGGGAACCGGAGAATTCCGGATGATCCATTCACGGGTTTCGTGGATGTTTTTGCCGGTGGACAAGTCCATCACCGTGTCGGAGCCCCAGCGAATGCCCCAAGTGAGCTTCTCGACTTCTTCCTCAATGGACGATGTAACCGCGGAGTTGCCGATGTTGCCGTTGATCTTTACCAGAAAGTTCCGGCCGATGATCATCGGTTCGGTTTCCGGGTGGTTGATGTTCGCGGGGATGATCGCACGGCCTCTTGCGACTTCTTCACGCACGAATTCGGGGGTAATTTCCGCCGGCAGACTGGCACCGAACGACTGGCCCGGATGCTGGTCATCCACCAATCCCTGCTCACGGGCCTCTTGCAGTTTCATGTTCTCCCGAATAGCAATGTATTCCATTTCCGGGGTGATGATGCCTTGGCGAGCATAATGCATTTGGGTAACGTTCTTGCCGGGCTTCGCTTTGAACGGCTTGCGCTCGTCCATGAACCGAAGCGGGTCTAACAGTGGGTCTTTCATGCGGCGGAGGGTGAATTCGGAAGTGTAGCCGTCCAGCTGTTCAACATCGCCACGCTCGGCAATCCATTTGGCGCGAACTGGCGCCAAACCTTTGCGCAGGTCGATTGTTGCTTCCGGGTCGGTGTAGGGGCCAGACGTGTCGTACACCAGCACCGGCGCATTCTTCTCGCCGCCCATTTCAGTCGGGGTGTCACCCACCGTAATTTCCCGCATTGGCACCCGAATGTCGGCTCGGCTACCCTGCACGTAGATTTTTCGTGAGCTTGGTAATGGTTTGATTGCTGCCGAATCCACTTTTGCGGAGTCGCTGAGGTATGCTGGTATGTCCGTCATGTCTGCTCCCAGTAATATCTGAGGGTCAGGTCGCGCATGACGGAGCACTGCCAAAACGCCCTACGGGGCTGTTTGGCACTGATCGTGCGATCTTAATCCCTACGCCGGTATTATCCGGATCAGGTCGCGGGTTCTGCGTTGCAATCTCAGCCAATCGCCGGTTTCTGACGATTCAGCACCCCGTCAAGACGCGAATATAGAATTCGTTGCCCACACAATGTGTGAGCATTTCAAGTGTAGAGACGGGGCACATTATTGTCCATAATGTGCCACCGATACTTTTGGCCCATACTGTCGTATTAGCTTTCGACACGATGGCCTTCCGATCCTTGTATCCAGATCACGGATGCCCGGAGACAGTTTGTCAGGAGATACAATGAAAAAACGCTTACTTCCAGGATTGATCGCCCTGCTTGCAGCTCAGCCTGCGTTCTCTCTGGATTTGATGGAGACTTACGAGAAGGCGCTGTCTTACGACTCGGGCATTGCTTCGGCCATGGCGAGATTTCAATCTCAGCAAGCCGCCAGTGACGTAAGCAAGAGCACACTGCTGCCCCAGATCGGCGCCTATGCCGAAGCCAATCACATCGACTTCGACGCGGATAACGGCCCTGGAGATAGCTACAAGTCTCTGAATTACGGCGTTCAGCTTACTCAGCCTATTTTCCGGGCCGATAACTGGTTCCGCTACGACGCCAGCCAGTTCCAGACTGAAGCCGCGCAAGCCCAATACAATTTGGCCCAGCAGCAGCTGATTCTTGATGTAGCCACAGCTTACTTCAACGTATTGCGCGCTCAAGACACAGTAACCACGGCTCAAGCCACCGAAGCGGCGATTCAGCGCCAGTTCGAACAAGCACAGGAACGCTACGATGTGGGCCTGATTGCCATTACCGAGGTGTATGAAGCACGCGCCAGCTACGATGACAGCAAGAGCCTGCGTATCGCCGCTGAAAACCAGTTGAACGTAGCCCGCGAACAGTTGGCCCGCCTGACCGGCGAGTATGCCGCCGATTTGGAAAACCTGCGGGAGAACTTCCCGTTAGGCCGTCCGAACCCGATGGACCCTGCCTCCTGGGAAGCTACGGCACTCGATCAGAACTGGTCTATTCAGGCAGCCATATTTCAGCTGAACGCCAGCGAAGCCAATCTGAAAGTGGCCAAAGCCGGCCACATGCCAACGCTTGATCTGGTGGCGTCCTACGGTGAAACTGAGCTTGAAAACGCCAAAACGCCTCAGCAGGAAGGTACACAAGGCGTTATCGGGCTCAAATTAAACGTGCCCCTGTATATGGGCGGTGGTACTCAAGCCGGTGTTCGCCAGCAACGCTCTCTGGTAACGGTTGCTGAGCAGGACTTGAACACGGTTCGCCGGGATGTGCAGGTGAATACCCGCAGCCTGTTCCTGACCGTCAACAACAACGTGGAAACCGCTTCTGCGCTTGAACAGACGATCATCTCACGCCGCAGTGCTCTGGATGCAACACGCGCTGGATACGATGTAGGAACACGGAACATTGTGGAAGTGCTGGATGCCGAGCGGGCGTTCTACGTGGCACTTCGCGATTACGCCAATGCCCGTTACGACTACGTGATCAACTCTCTGCAATTGAAGCAGGCTGCCGGAACGCTCAGCCCTCAGGACCTGATCGAGCTGAACAACTGGCTCAGCGAAGGTGCCCGTGGTATTGAAGCCATGGCCAACGACGGTAAAACTCTGGAAGACCCGACCGAGTAATTTCCGCCGGGTTTGCAAAAACACCCGGGCCGCAATCAGGCCCGGGCGTTACACTCTTTCGATGATCCCTTCGACCACTTTGTCCAACGCGCCCCGGTTATTATTCACCACCGCCAGCGCTCGTTCGCCGTAGGCTTTGCAATCCTGCGCATCAGACATTAATCGACTGACCGCTTGAGCCAGATCTTGGCAACCCTCAACCATTTGCACGCCCTGATCAGCAATCAGACGATCATAAATGGTTTCGAAGTTGAAGACGTGGGGTCCGGAAAATACCGGGATGCCCCAGGCGGCAGGTTCCAGCGGATTGTGGCCTCCGCGCTCAATCAAAGAGCCCCCGACAAAAGCAATATCACTGGCGCCATACAGGGTCATCAGCTCGCCCATGGTGTCCCCAAGATAAACCTGAGCCTGCCGGGGATTCTCGCTAAGCGAGCGACGGGCTACCCGATAACCCTTTGCTTCGGCCATAGCTGCAACCGTATCAAAACGCTCTGGGTGCCGAGGCACGATGATCAACAGCGCATCATCGTGCTGCTCAAGAATACTCTGGTGGGCGCTCAGTAATTGCTCGTCTTCGCCGCTGTGAGTACTGCCGGCAATCCAGACCTTACGACCCTCAAGCGTTTTTCGGATGCCCTCGGAGGCCTTGCGGACATCATCCGGGATATCGACATCAAACTTCACGCTGCCGGTCACTTCTACACGGTCCGTGGCCACGCCAATGCGACGAAAACGTTCGGCATCGGGTTCCGCCTGAGCCGCCACCCAACTGATGCTTTTCATGACGGGGGCCGCCAGCCCTTTCACTTTCTCGTAACCTTGCGCGGATCGTTCAGATAACCGGGCATTAATCAGAAACACCGGCACCCTCCGCCGCCTGCACTGACGGATCATATTAGGCCAAATTTCGGTTTCGAGAATAACGAGGATGCCGGGGTTCACGCGCCGCAGGAAACGCCGAATTGCACCGGGGGTGTCGTAAGGGGCGTACGCATAAGCGACTTTATCCCCGAACATCTTGCGCGCCTGAGCTAACCCCGTATCGGTCATGGCGGTCATCAGTATCGTTGCGCCCAATTCCTTGGCCAAGAGCCTTCGAACCAAGGGGCCTGCGGCAATAGTTTCACCCACTGATACTGCATGAACCCAGATTACCGGCCCGGACATTTCCGGAACCACACCAAGGCGATGTTGCCAATCCCGGCGCAGAGCAGGTGCCTTCCGGCCCTGCCACCAAAGCCGAATCAGGATAAAGGGCAAAACCAGCCGGATCAGCTGGGAATAGATAAAATGAAACACGCAGGACTCCCGGCAAAACAGTGCGTTATCATAGGGCGAAATTTGTCGAGTGGCTGCATCTTGCCCTCGGGCTTAACGTTTGTCGATTCAGGATTCACGATTTTGAACAAGAAGTACCGCAAACAACCCAGAAACACCGATTACTCAGCTTACCGCCATCCCCGCTGGTGGCCAACTTGGCTGGGCCTATCGATTATGTGGCTGTTTGCCCAACTACCCATTCGTTTTCAGTGGTGGCTGGGCAAGATCGCCGGCTTACTTGCATGGAAACTGGCCAAAAGCCGCCGACACATTACTGAGGTCAACATTCGTCTGTGTTTTCCCGAACTCTCGGAAGCAGAACAAGCGGAACTGGTTCGTAAGGCCTTCATTGCCAATGGCATTGGTTTGATGGAATTGGGTATTGCCTGGTTCCGTGACCCCAAGAAACTCACCGACATTACACAAGTGCATGGCCTGGAATATTTTGAACAAGCGCTGGCCGATGGCCACGGTGTTTTGCTATTGGGCGGTCACTACAGCACGTTAGACCTTGGCGGCAGCCTGGTCACAGAGTTTATCGACGCCGACGTGATGCAACGAGACCACAACAACCCGTTAACCAACGCAGTGATGACCCGGGCAAGAGGCCGCCGATACGGAACGGTTTTATCTTCCAAAGACCTGCGCGGCCTCTTCCGCAGCCTGAAGAAAAACCATGCGGTCTGGTACGCGACTGATCAGGACTACGGCCGAAAAGACATTGTCTTCGCGCCTTTTTTTGGCATTCCTACCGGCACCATCACAGCGACATCCCGAATTGCAGATCGCAGCAAGTGCCGCGTGGTGCCGTTTAGTCACTTCCGCCGCGAAGACAAACCCGGCTACGACATTTACTTCCACCCGCCACTGGAAAACTTTCCGAGTGGCGATGACCTGGAAGATGCCACCCGCATCAACGCTATTATCGAGCAGGAAATCCGGAAAGCTCCGGATCAGTATCTCTGGATGCACCGCCGCTTTAAAACCCGGCCGTCTAAAGATGACCCAAGCTTTTACAAGAAGAGTAAGAAGAAGGGGTAACATGTGAATCCCGAAAGCCGGGCGCCGGCGATCTGGCTGATTACCGATAACAAGCCAGGGCACAAAAATCAGCTTAAAGGGCTGGGCAACCGTTTACGGGTGCTCACCGGCGCCAGCATCCACTGGCTCAATGCTGCAGATTATCCGGTACCGCTCTGGCGCGTTATTCTGGGCGTAGCACCCGCTATGGACTCACCGCCTCCTGCGCCCACCCTGATTATTGCCGCAGGCTCGGGCACGCACCGGCTATTACTGTCGCTGCGCCGCCTTCGAAAAGCCCGCACTGTGGTTTTGATGAAACCCGCCTTCCCGCTAGCTTGGGTAAATGCGGCCATCATTCCCGCCCACGACAACGTAAAAACAGGGCGCAAAACGCTCATCACCGAAGGCGTTATCAACGCGGTCACCCCGATGGCCCAATTGACCACAAAGCCGGAAGCGCTCATTTTAGCAGGCGGCCCTTCCCCTCACTTTGACTGGGACGACAATGCCGTTTTCTCCCAAATTACAGACCTGATCGCACGATACCCCGAATGGCGATGGACTATCAGTGATTCTCGCCGAACGCCGGCCCCTCTCACGACCAAATTGGATGAACTGCAAGGCCCCAAAGTCACCTTCGTTCACCACAAACATACTCATGATAGCTGGCTGAACCACCAGCTGGCCGGGTCAAGAGCTGTGTGGGTGACGCCGGACAGCGTTTCCATGGTTTGCGAGGCTGCCACCTCCGGTGTGCCCACCGGCTTGCTGAGTCTGCCAGCCCGAGGCCACAGTCGGGTCGCGAAAGGCGTGGGCAGACTTGCCGAGCAAGGCTGGGTGTCATTCTGGCAAAATCGTGACCAAGTCATGAACGAACACCCAGAACGACACGCGCGACTTTGGGAAGCCGATCGCGCCGCACGCTGGCTGATCAATCGATTCGCGAGTTTGTCTCAAGCCATTAACAAGGAGTCGTTGAATTGAGGATTCTTCAAGCACTTCCGGCCCTCTACAGCGGCGGCGTAGAGCGGGGTACCGTGGAGTTCGCAGCCGAACTGGTCAAACGAGGCCACGAATCCTTCGTGGTTTCAAACGGCGGCCCGATGGCTGAGCAGGTGCGCGGCCAAGGATCCACACACCTTTACATGCCAATCCACCGCAAATCCCCCGCCTCGTTCAGCCAGATACTACCGATGCGGCAACTGCTGCAGACCCTACAGCCTGATATTGTGCACGTTCGCTCCCGCATGCCTGCGTGGATCGTAAATTTAGCCCTGAAGTCTTTGCCCGCAGACGAACGCCCTGCGATTGTTTCGACCTTTCACGGCATGTACTCCGTGAATCCGTACAGCGCGGTCATGGCGAAAGCGGATCACGTGATTGCAGTTTCCAACTGCGTGCACGACTACGTTCAGAAACACTTTCAGGTGCCGGATAGCAAGTTAACCGTGATCCAGCGCGGCGTGGATATTGATGCCTTCCGCCAGCGCGCGGTCAACGAACAGTGGCGCGAAATTTTGCTGTCACGATTCCCCCAGCTCAGGGACAAAAAAATCATCATGATGCCGGGCCGAATTTCCCGCTGGAAAGGCCAGCTGGATTTCCTGAAAGCCATGGCCAGCATCGTGCGAGCGCACCCGGATTGCCACGGCATCATCGTGGGCGGCGCAGAGCCCGGGAAGGAACGTTTTTTACAGGAGCTTGAAACCGAACGAAGCCGGCTAAACCTGACCAATAAGGTTTCCTTTCTTGGTCAACGCAACGACATGACTAATCTTTATTTGTTCGCGGATGTGGTCTGCCATATGTCGACCAAGCCGGAACCCTTCGGCCGCACTGTTACAGAAGCCTTGGCCTCGGGCACACCAGTTGTCGCCTACAATCGCGGCGGTGCCGCGGAAACCTTACAGGCTTGTTTTCGGGAGGGGTTGGTCACACCGGATGATACCGAGGCTTTCGCGCGCGCCACTTTGGAAATGCTGGATCGGCCAAAACAAGAGGTTGAACTGCCAGAGCGATTTTTGTTGCGGGCGCAGACCGAGGGGACGCTGAAGGTCTACGAAAAAGTTCTCGCTGCAAAAAGCACTCACTCGCGATGAACGTTTTGATGTTAATGCTTTCCGACAACCCCGGCATTGGCGGTCTTGAAAAGCACACCCGGGAATTAGCCTGCGCTCTCACGGACATGGGCCATCACGTATCCGTCGCGGCCGCGCCCCAACACCTTGAAGCGTTGGAAGGCCCTTGCGCAATTCCTGTGGAGGCGCAGCGGTCACGAAATTCCCCTGCGTTATTATGCAGACTGGTAAACATTATTCGGGAAGGCCACTACCAGGTTATTCACGCCCAAGGCACCAAAGCCGCGTTTGTGTTGCAACGGCTGGCACCGTTTATTAACAAGCACGCACGCGTCGCCAGCATTCACGGCTTCAAGTCACGTTACCCAAAAGCCGAAGCCTTCCACAACCTGATCGCAGTCAGCAAAGCGCTCGCAAACGACATCAATCATTCCAAGGTAACTGTGGTCTACAACGGGACCTCCGTTTCCAATCAGGTGCCTGCTGCGCTCCCACCGAATGCCGAAGCTCCGGTATGGCTGGCGGTTGGTCGCCTCGCACCGGTTAAAGCCTTTGACCGGTTGATCGAAGCCTTTCAGTTTTGTCCCGGCACGCTGCTGATCGCAGGTGACGGACCGGAATATCTATCGTTGAAAGAGCGCATCGACGCTACCGGCCAAACTGGCAAGGTTCGGCTGCTGGGTTTTCGCACCGACATCCCCGCACTCATGGCAGCCGCCGATGGTGTCATCATCAGCTCAGACCGGGAGGGATTTTCTTATGTCTGTGCGGAAGCGCTCTTGCTCGGCAAACCGGTAATGTCCACCGATGTGCCCATTGCCAATGAAGTCTTACCCAAGGAACACATTTTCAAGGGCCATGAACCCATCGAATTTGCCCGTTTTCTACAACAAGACTTAAGAGCCGTAGCCGCTAGCCAAGCCAAAGCACGTGCCTTCGCGAGAGATACGCTGTCGCTGTCTGCCATGGCAGCCAACACAGTCTCCGTTTATCAACAAGCGTTGGACAAATGTGCTCCAGAGCGAAGCCATCCTTGACGGACTATACTGGAACCAACCGCATTTCCACCTCACAACCTGGCCCTATGCTCGACTTATCTGATCAACAACCCTTCGCTCAAGGCTCCAACCGCAAGTGCTTCAGGCACCCGCTGGACTCTACCCGGTGCTTGAAAGTAATCCGGCCGGAAAACATCACCGCGCGATTTGAACGACAATCACCTGTAAAGCGACTCCTAGGTAAAGAGCGGCTCAACGATAACGCTCAGGAATTACGGGCCCACCAACAACATGCTCTTCAGCAGCTTCTTAACCAAGGCAATGAGGCACTGGTTTGGGCTCATTTGCCGAGATTTTATGGCAGCACTCCGACTTCTTTAGGCATGGCCAATGAAAGCGAGCTTATACGCTGTGCGGACGGCAGCGTTGCGCCAACGCTTGAGCACCTGATTAAAACACAAGGTTTGACACCGGATCTGCACCGGGGCATCGACGAATTTCTGGCGTGGCTATCACAAACCAGAATCCTGACCCGGAATCTGCTTCCTCATAATCTGGTGGTTTCAGACCAATTCGACCACCCGCGGCTTTTTCTGATCGACGGTCTGGGCGCACCGACTATCCCGCAAGCATTAGATTCAGTGCCGGGATGGAGCTCGCGCTATATCAAGCGAAAAATCGAACGATTCCAGAAAAGGTTGGCCTGGGAACAAAGCCATGAAGGTCTATCTTGGGAAGATTTCCAACACTTAAGATAAACCCCACAAGGTCAGCATGTTAGTATGTTGCCCACTTTGAATGTTAATGGAACAGTCCAACAGTAAATTGCGCGGAGTTCACTCATGATCCATCCCGTCATCATGGCCGGCGGAACCGGCTCTCGCCTATGGCCACTTTCCAGGCAACTGAATCCAAAGCAGTTCCTCAAGCTGACGGATGATCATATGTCGATGCTGCAACTTACAGTGGCGCGGCTGAACGGCATGGAGTCTGCAGACCCACTTCTGATCTGCAACGAAGACCACCGTTTTCTCGCGGCCGAACAGATGCGGCAGGCAGGTTATAACGATGCGCGCATTATCCTGGAGCCATGCGGCCGCAATACCGCACCCGCGATTGCGCTTGCTGCCCTGCAACTGGTGAAAGCGACTGATGACAGCGCCGACGACCCTCTGATGCTCGTGCTGGCGGCGGACCACTTGATCCAGGATGTCGCGGCTTTCCAGCAGGGAATCCAGAAGTCGATCCCTCTGGCGCGACAAGGAAAACTCGTGACCTTCGGCATTGTTCCCAGCCACCCAGAAACCGGCTACGGATATATCGAACAAGGCAAAGAGCTTGAAGACAGCTGTTACAGTGTCGACCGGTTTGTCGAAAAGCCGGACCTAGCAACAGCACAAGACTACTTGGCTTCCGGTGACTATCTCTGGAACAGCGGCATGTTCATGTTTGGCGCACGCCAGTATCTCAACGAGCTTGAGAAGCACCGCCCGGAGATTCTCTCAATCTGCCAGGCAGCCGTTGAGGATGCCAACGAAGATCTTCATTTCACGCGCATTAACGAAGCGGTATTCGCAGAATGCCCTGAGGACTCCATCGATTATGCGGTGATGGAGAAGACCCAAAACGCGGCGGTTGTTGCATTGGATGCCGGCTGGAGTGACATCGGTTCCTGGTCAGCCCTGTGGGATGTGTCCGAGAAAGACGCAAACGACAACAGTTTCATGGGTGATGTGATTGCCCACGACACCACCAGCACCCTAGCACGCTCAGAAAACCGACTGATCGCCACCGTCGGCGTGAGTGACTTGGTGATTATCGAAACCAAAGATGCCCTGCTGGTTGCCCACAAAGACAAGGTACAAGACGTTAAAAAGATCGTAGAGCAACTCAAGAGCGACGGTCGGAACGAGCACATTAATCACCGGGAAGTTTACCGCCCTTGGGGCGTTTATGACTCCATCGACAGCGGTGAGCGTTACCAAGTCAAACGCATCACCGTAAAGCCCGGCGCAAAGCTTTCCGTTCAGATGCATCATCACCGTGCGGAACACTGGATCGTGGTGAGCGGTACTGCCAAGGTGACCAATGGTGAGAAAACGTATCTGGTGACCGAAAACCAATCCACGTTCATTCCGGTTGGCCAAGTTCACTCGTTGGAAAATCCTGGTGTCATCGACCTCGAACTAATCGAGGTTCAGTCCGGCTCCTATTTGGGCGAAGACGACATCGTGCGCTACGAGGATCGGTACGGCAGGTCATGAGTAAGCTGAAGTACTTCCTGATCGCGGGCCTTTTGAGGCTCGTGAGCTTTTTGCCTTTGAGGGCCGCTCAATTTATCGGCAAATGGCTTGGCCTGCTTGGCTGGGCCATGAATGGCAGGTCACGCAAGACGACCGACACCAACATTCGCATCTGCCTACCCGAATTGTCTTCTGCTGAACAGCGCCAGTTATCCAAAGAGTCCATGGCACACACTGGCATGACTGCCGCAGAGATTCCGCTGATGTGGGAATGGCCAGTCGAGAAATGCTTAGGCCTGATCAAGGAAACCCGCGGACTTGAGTTGGTAGATGAAGCGCTTGCCTCTGGCAAAGGCTTGATCCTCCTCGCTCCCCACATCGGTAACTGGGAATTAGTCGGACTGTTATTTTCATCCCGTTACAAGATGGCATCACTCTACAGTCCTCCACATATTAAAGAGTTCGAAGATTATATGATCCGGGTTCGAAGCCGCATTGGTTCGGAACTGGTTCGCGGCGATCGTCGTGGCCTGCTCCGGCTAATGAACATTCTTAAAGAAGGTGGCATCGCCGGCATCCTGCCCGACCAATCCCCTCGCGGCAAAACTAACGCCTACGCGCCCTTCTTCGGAATGGAGGTGCGCACGATGACGCTGGTCAACAAACTCATGCTGAAAACGGGCGCAAATGTTCTGGTGGCCTTCGCCGAACGGCTACCCAAAGGCAACGGCTTTCGCATTATCGTGGAAGAAGCCACTCCCGGAAACGGTGACGCAGATCCAGTAGTCGCGGCAACGGCCTTAAACAAATCCGTCGAGAAGGTTGTTCGAATGGCACCCGAGCAGTATCAATGGGAGTATAAGAGGCTCCGGCACCGGCCGCCTGGAAACCCGAATCCGTATTATCCTGACAAAATCTGCCGCTGACGTGTCACTGCCCAATATCTGAGCAAGTACAGACAGGCATCTGACCAGAACCCGCGTTATACTAGCCACTTTATTTTACCCGCTAACATTTGGACACTGGAATTCTATGGCCCCAACGTCAATTGGTGTTGTTATCACCACCTACAACTCTCCCCTCTGGCTGAGCAAAGTACTGACGGGCTACGAATGCCAGACGTTCACCAAGTTCCGGGTCATCATTGCCGACGACGGCTCTACCGATGAAACCCGCTCCCTAATCAATAAATTTAAAGAGCGTGGCATTTTGGCGATTGACCACGTATGGCACGAGGACGATGGCTTTCGAAAA
>Ga0208300_100513_pt1 | contig 26253 bp, 24 predicted proteins | sample 23_taG_FD_184096 | JGI IMG/M metagenome (GOLD analysis project Ga0208300, IMG submission 184096) | Marine viral communities from Cariaco Basin, Caribbean Sea - 23_WHOI_OMZ (SPAdes) (version 2) | ecosystem: Environmental > Aquatic > Marine > Oceanic | place: Caribbean Sea: Cariaco Basin...
TAAGTGCTCAGAAGATGAAACCAAAGAAGATTGTATTCTTCTTTAGTTCTTTTAAAATTTATTGTTAATAAACTATTGTCTTTTTAAAATTCACCTTTCGTTTAAGCTATCTCTTATAGGATGGCTTATATCTTATATGATATTTTTAAACATATAAAAAAATATGGAATAAAAGAAAAATTGAATAGTAATCATATTCTTAAAGGTTCAAATCCTATTTTTGCTTTATTTGTTACAGTTTTTTCATTGATTGCAGGTATCTCATTTTTAATTTTAGATGGCAAATTAATGGAATATTTAGATAATGCTACTAAATACTTAAATAGTTTATAACAAACTAGGGCAAGAGATAACGATGACTTAAAGATAAGAAGTTTCGGGGACAGTTTAAGATAAAGAGGACAGTCACCACCTTAAAAAACTTATAAATTTTAGAATATAACACCCCTGAGAATGAATCTCCACTTTTTTTACAAGCTAGTTCTTTTTAACTGCCTTTTATTTTTTGAATCAACTTTTATAGTTTCATGGTTTGATCTAACTTCACTAAAATCTCTTAAAAATTTTGGTAGTTTTCTTCCACTTACACTAAAGATATCTTTTACTAAAGTTTCACCAACTAGTGTTCTATCTTGTTTTTGAACTTCACACATAAAATCAAATAAAAAGTTTGCCATCCTATCAAGGGAGATTTTCCAAGTTGAGTAGGTGTTATTGTATAGATATTCTGTAAAATCATAAAAGGTTTTATATATGCTTCTATCTGTAGTTAAAAGTTTAAACCCATTTATAAAATTTCCACTATTATAAACTAAATCCCAGTATCTAGCAAATCTTTTCATATGTTGCATGGTGTTAAAATCTATTTGATTATTCATAAGGATATCGTATGGTGGAATATCACTATAAACCATACCAAACTCTTCATCGTGTCTATTTAGTGTAGTACCTGATAGTTTTTTAAGAACTCCTAGTTGTATTTCATTATCACTTAAACTACATAGATAGTCAAGATTTTCTCCAAAGCTTTCTAAAGTTTCCCCTGGAAGTCCTATGATAAGGTCAAGGTGTATATGCGCAGTTGTCTCTTTTTCTAAAAACTCTAAATTTTCTTTTATCTTTGGGATATTTAGGTTTCTTTTTATGTTTTTTGCAACATCTTTTTTCAAAGTTTGGATACCAACTTCAAGTTGAAGGGAGTGTTTAGGAAATAGCTTTATTTTTTCTCTTAGTTTTTCAGGGAAGTTATCAGGTATCACTTCAAAGTGTGTTGTAAAAGCTTCATCTTTTTCTAAAAAGAAATCAAGAAGTTTTGAAGCATTTTTAATATTTAGATTAAAAGTTCTATCGATAAATTTAAAATTTCTTGCTCCCCTTTGCCATAAAGATTCAAATTCATCAAGTAAAATATCCATATCAAAATCCCGTACCTTCTTATCTATTGAAGATAAACAAAATTCACATGAATAGGGACAACCTCTTGAGGCTTCTACATAGATATGTCTATTTGCTATATCATTTTCATCATAATACTTATATGGAAGTTCTATTGAGTTGATATCTACGATAAGGGGAGAAAAGATTCTTTTTTCTATAATTTTTTCATCTAATAGATCTTTACAAAGTTTATAAAATTGAACTTCTCCCTCTCCTTGGATTATATAATCAGCTTTTTCTAAATCTACTCTAAAAGGTGTATAACTAACCTCAGGACCACCAAGTATTATGATAAGTTCAGGTTTTATCTTTTTTAAATAGTGAATAAGTTTTGAGACATCACTAACATTCCAAATATAAACGCCAATTGCTACAATCTTTGGGTTAGTTTCTAATAGCTTTTGTGCTATATCAGGAATATTTTCATTTATTACATATTCTTGTATAGTTGTTTGTTTTTGAAGTTCATGCATATTTGCATAAAGGTATTTTAGTGCAATTGATGTATGAGAATATCTACCATTTAAGGTTGTTAAAATTATTTGTGCCATGAAATGGTATTATATTATAAACTATCTAAAAGCTAAAGAAGAAAATTGAATAAAAGAAAATAGAGGCAATCTCCACCTAAAATCATTTTTTGACATTACTACTAATTAGTAGTATAATCAAGAAAAGGAGTTTAAATGAGTATTTCAAAACAAGATAGAGCTATGGGTGCTATTATGGGAGCATTTATTGGGGATGGTTTGGCTTTGGGGTGTCATTGGTATTATGATTTAGAGGAGCAACACAAAGATTATGGTACGTGGATAAGTGATTATACAAATCCTAAAAAAGGAAGATACCACGAAAACCAAAAGGCTGGGGATATTTCACAAGCTGGATTTATACTCAAACTTATGATTCAATCTATCCTTGATAGCGATGGTTACAGCCAAGAGGATTTTTGTAAAAAACTAGATGAGGAGTTATTTACTAGAATTGATGGTATCCCTACAAATGGAGTTGGTGGATACACTTCCCAGTCTATTAGAGAGGTTTATAGACAAAGAGTTGAACAAAAACTCTCTTGGGATGAAGTTGGAAGTCGAGCAGATACAACAGAAGCTATTGAGAGAACACTTGCCCTTGCTATTAGATATGCATATGAGCCAAAAGAGCTTGCAAAATCTATCTCTCATAACACTTTTTTGACCCAAGTTGATGATATAGTTGGTTCCATGACTGTAGCCTATGGAGCTGTTTTAGCTCAACTTATCCAAGGGGAAAAACTAGATAAAAATATCACTAAAAAATTGATGAAACTAGTTAAAAATGGAGATTTACCTTTTCATGCTGTTACCTCTGATAACTTCCAACCACCAAAACCAGGGAGTAAAGACCCCTCAAATATTGGACTTTTTGCTTCACCTGATGCTCTACTTTCACCTTCGTTTATGGCACAAGCAGCCGAAGATAAAGATATAAAAATAGAGCCAGCTTGGAAAGTATCACTTGTATATGGGATGCCATGCGCTATTTATCATATACTTCCAGCAAGTTATTATTTAGCTGCTAGATTTAAAGATGATTTTGAAAGTGGAGTTTTACATGCGATAAATGGTGGTGGTCAAAACCAAGCAAGAGCTATTTTAACAGGAGCACTTATTGGTGCACAAGTTGGCTTTGAAAATATACCAAGAAGGTTTATTGATGGCTTAAATGAAAAGGAGACTTTATTAGAGCTTGCTTCAAAACTATCCAAAAGTATCTAGGTATTTCTAGATACTTTTAAAACCCTCCATATAAAAATACATATAAAGGGATTGTTATAACAGATACAACCGTACTTAAAAATACTGCCAAACTTGCTTTTTCTGGTTTGGCATTTAGTAAAACTGCTAAGGTTACAGTATTTCCTGCAAGGGGTACAATGGCAAATAAAAACAATACCTTATATAAATCTTCGTTTAAAAACTGTAAAAATACTTTATCTAAATATATAAGTCCTAACATTGCTAAAGGCCAAAATATGAACTTCAAGATAAAAGCAATAGAGATAAACTTCACATCAAAGTTACCCTCAGTATTTTTAAGTCCAATCAACCCCATACCTAACATCATCATACCTAAAATCCCATAGGCACCTTTAAATTGTCCTGTGTATGAACTGATTATTTCAGGTATCTCAAACCCTATAAGGTTTAGTGCTATTCCCAAAATAAAAGCATAAAGAATTGGTAATCTTGACATCTTTTTAAGAGCTTCTTTTACTGTAAAGTTTCCTTTTGCTGTTACATAAAACCCTGAGGTACTCTCATATAAAAGTGAAGCTAAAACTGTAAAAATATAGATATCTGCTAATTGTGGTTCAAAAAATATTACAGCTAAAGGGATACCAAAATATCCTGTATTTCCTGTACCTGCTGAAAACGATAGGATGTTTCCTGTTGGGTCATTCCATGAGTTTTTAAACAATGCCAAAGAAGCAAAAGCGATTATAGAACAAAAAACAAATAAAAATATTGGTAAAAAGGCAACTGCCATATTTATCTCAACACTTAAAGTTGCAGAGAAAACAACAATTGGTCCTAAGATATAAATCAATAGTGTAGCTATTGATTCCCTTTGTACCTTTAGAAACTTAGAAGATAAAAATCCTAAAACTACATTTATATATATAGGAAAAACCTTCATTAATATTAGAAAAAATAGATTCATTATGTACCCTTGAGTTTAATATAAAAGTTTAGAATAAAAAATATATGGTTATTATTAAGATATGATTATTTATTGATATTTTTTAATAATTGGATAATTTTGTCATACTTCTTTTAGAAATATTATAGAAAAACAAGCCCCTTTATATGTTTTTTCATTGTATTTATACTCTTTATTATAAACACTAACTTTAGCTTTATGTCTCTCTCTTAAAATCTTATCAACCATTGATAAGCCTAAACCTGTCCCTTGGGATTTGTGTTTTGTTGTAAAATATGGTTCAAAGATTCTACTTATGATTGATTCTTGGATACCATTTCCACTATCCAAAATCGTAAGCTCTAGTGTATTCTCATCTATTTTTTTAGTTGATACAAATAGAAGTCTATCATCTTCATTTTTTATTTCAGTTTTTAAGACATCTTTACTATTGTTTATTATATTGATTATAGCTTCTGATAGCTCATTTTTATTCCCATTTACCTGCATATCTTCTTGCATATCAATTATCAAATTTACATAATTGTTTTTCAATGAAGCAGAAACAAGATTTAGTGAGTTTTCCACCATATCTTTTATACTAACTTTACTATAAGCCTTGTCACCTTTAATATAATCCCTAAAACTATCTATTGTTTTTGATAGATAATTTGCTTGATCTATTATATTATCCACACTCTCACTAATCTCTTTTTGAGTGATCATCTCTAACTCAGATTGAAGTTTTAAGCCACTTGCACTTGTAGTTATCACACTTAAAGGTTGTCTCCATTGATGGGCAATATTTCCTATCATCTCCCCCATTGAAGCAAGTCTTGATTGCTCTTGCATTAGTTTTGTTGAGCTGATATCTTTTGTTACTATTAGAAGTCTTTGTTTATCAGGTAATAAAGAGATACTAATATTTACACTAACTCTTTTTTCCCCTTTTATTATGCAAGTTTTTTCAAAACTCTCTATATATCCATGCTCTAACACATGTTTTAAAGCCTCCTCTACCCTTTCTACATCTTCTGGCGCAGTTAACTCTTTACAAGAGGTTTGAAGTAGCTCCTCTTTTGAGAAGCCTGTCATATCAAGATAAGCTTTGTTAAATTTTAGAAAATTTGTATCCAAATCTAAAATTGCTATTCCATCTTTTGAGTAGTTAAACACTGTCTCAAACTCTTTTTTCTGAGCCTCAATCTCCCTTTCACTTTCAACTTGTTTTGAGATATCGGTATTTGTTCCTATAAGTCTTAAAGGGTTTCCATCTTTATCCCTTTGAACTATTACTCCCCTATCTAGAACCCATTTATAAGAGCCATCTTTACATCTAACTCTATGTCTACTATTGTAAAGTTGAGATTTGCCTTCTAAATATTCATTTATATCTTTATTTACTTTTTCTAAATCTTCAGGATGAACTCTACTCTCCCACTCTTCAAGTTTTCCCTCTATCTCATTTTCTTCATAACCCAACATATTTTTCCACTGTTTTGAGTAGAAAACCTCAGAAGTATTTACATTCCAGTCCCAAAGTCCATCTTTATTACCCTCGATGGCAAATTTCCATCTAAATTCACTCTCTTTTAGTTTCGCTTTTGATTCTTTTACAGAGTTAATCATAGTATTGATTGTATTAGATAAGGAGCTTAACTCTTTAGAGGTTTGAGAGGGGAGTAAATTTTTTGGTAAACCATTTTCATCTGAATTATTTAACATCTCAATTATATTAAACAATGGACTTAGAATAAAACTTTTGATAACTGCAAATAAAATAAAAACTAAAACAATTGACAAAATAAGAATCTCAAAGAAACTTTTTTCCACAAATGCAGATAATTCATTTTTTAAGTTATAATCAGAACTATATAAAGCAACCTCTGCAATCTTTTTATTTGAATTAGAGTAGATATCTCTTACCTCAACAAGTATATTTTGAGATAATCTATTTTTATGGAGTTCATTCTCATTATCGTACTCTATACTATTCCAGTTTTTATCTCTAATTTTTCCCCTATAAACAAAATCTCGTCCAGCAATCTCACCAAGATTGTAATCTTTTACAATGATTGCCAAAAAGTTTTTATTGTTCATCTCCTCTTTTAATAAATTTTCATATTCATTGATTGCATAAGAGTCGATAAAGTGGGGAAGTATTTTTTCTAATTGATTAAGTATTGAGTTTGAATCTATTTCAATCTCTTTATATACACTATCTTTTATTTGTACATAATTATAAAATGAGTATAAACTCATAATCAAGATAACACTAAAAACAATAGAGCTTACTAAAGTTACAAATAGAGTTTGTTTTTTATCATTCATCTTTGTTTAAACCTAAAACATTCCGTTTTATAATAGAGATTTTTTCATCTATATTCTCTTTTGATATTGCTAGAACATCCACTTTTATCTCTTTTGCTATTTTTAACCCATTTAGATATCTATCAATTTGCTCAACAGCTTTCTCACCCATTAAAAAGGGTTGTTGCATCGCAGACCCCACTAAAATTCCTTTGGGTATCAACTCAAGAAAAATTGGCTCTGCATCAAAACACAAAAGAAGTATTTCCCCAAGGTTACCACTATCTTTTATGGCATCAAGTGCACCCTCATACCTATCAGAACCTTGTAACCATATAGCTTTAAGATTAGGGTTTTCTTTTATTAATTGCATTGAATAATCGTATGTTTCTTTATATGAAAAATCCACTTGTTGATGTAAACCAACATTTTTTATCCCATCTTCATTTAACGCTTTTAAAAAACCTTTTGTACGAGCTTTTCCATTTTTTCTTTTTTGGGGAATAGAGACTATACCAACCCCTCCATCTTGCCATCCTAGTCTTTTCATCTGCTTAGTTAGAACTTTTCCTATAGCATACCCACCTTGTTCATTATTTGAAGAGATAAAAGAGAGATATTCACCAGCATCAGTTCCTATATCAGAGATTACAACAGGGATATTTGCTTTTTTTGCAAAACCTAAAATTGTTACAGCTGTTGATGAGTTGATAGGTGAAATCACCAAAGCATCAACATCTGAAGATATAGCTTTTATTGTATTTTCTAATTCTGTTTTTTTAATATTGTCTGCACTATAAATTGATAATTCATATCCAAGTTTTTTAGCTTTTGATTCAATACCTTTTGACATAATCTCCCAAAAAGGGATTCTAATATCAGAAACCAAATAAGCAATTTTTTCATTTGCTGAAAGTTGAAAAGTATAAAAAAAGACAAAGATATAAAAAAGAGTTGTAAATTTTCTAAAAGTGTTCATGTTTCTCTCTAAATATTATTTATTTGCTTATTATTCACAAATTCATTATTTCTAAAGTAATTCTAACATTTTTTATAATAATAGTTTATTTATTGAAGATTTGTATTCAATTTAATATAAAAAGAAAAATATAAATTTTATAAAAAATATATCTATTTATAAATTTTTTTCTTTATTTTTAAATTTATTTCTATTAATTAAACAATAACTATGTATTATATAATTGAAAAAAAGATATTCTTTCTAGTTTGTGAACACCTATTCATCGGCTAATAACAATTTTTAGCTATTTATATAACTTATAATTATCTAACTAAATATTGAACTTTTACTATTGTAATAATTTAAATAATTTAACTAAATAGTGGAAATATAGAACTTTATAAAAAAGAGTATTCCTTTTTATTATAAATTTTACTTATAATAGTTTATGCTTATTATAAGGTTGATTTATATAAAATTATAAAAATAATATATAGGACGAAGAGATGGAAGGAAATACAACAGTAGAAAAAACTACTCCATATAGAATAAAAAGATATTATGCCTATGCCTTAGCAACAATAGTATCTTTAACAATACCTTTTATTAGAATTGATGGAAATCATCTGTTTTTATTATCATTTGATAAGAAACAACTGCACCTAATGGGTGTTGCATTTGATATGCAAGAGCTATATCTAATGCCATTTTTATTGATGCTACTATTTTTAGGTATTTTTGCAGTAACTGCAATAGGTGGTAGAGCATGGTGTGGATGGGCCTGTCCACAAACAATATTTAGGGTTATCTATAGAGATTTGATTGAGAGTAAACTTTTAGGTCTTAGAAGAATCAAAAACAAACAAAAAGAACCTGACTGGAAAAAACCTGAAAATGCTTCAAAAAAAGTTATTGCAATACTAATTTGGTCTGCAATTTCCCTTGTTGCAGCAGCTGACTTTATGTGGTACTTTGTTCCACCAGAAGACTTTTTTGCTTATTTGCAAGACCCTGCAGAACACTGGTTTTTGATAGGATTTGTATTAGCAATTGCTGGTTTTTTAATCTATGATGTTGTATGGGTAAAAGAGGATTTTTGTGTATATGTTTGTCCATATTCAAGAGTTCAGTCTGTATTATATGATGATAACACATATCAAGCTATCTACTCAACTAAAAGAGGTGGTAATATATATGATGATAAAAGGGAAAAAATCATCTTTAAACAAAAAGATTTACCAGATGCAGCAAATGAGTGTACAACATGTGAAAGCTGTGTAACAGTATGTCCAACACATATCGATATTAGAAAAGGTTTACAACTTGAATGTATCAACTGCTTAGAGTGTGTTGATGCCTGTACAAAAGTTATGGGTAAATTAGGTAAGGAATCACTTGTTCAATGGTCAAGTACAAACCAAATCGAAAAAGACCAACCAACAAAAATTGTTAGAAAGTCTACAGTGATGTATTCAGCTGCATTGGTTTTAATTTTAGCACTTTTATTTGTAATGGGTGGAGAGAAAGAGCATATGCTTTTAAATGTTAATAAAACAACTCAACTGTATAAAATCAAAGAGGGTAATGTTGTTTCAAATAACTTCTTATTCCTTTTCCAAAATACAGACTCTAAACCACACAAATATGCTTTAGAGGTTATTGATCATCCAGATATTAGAATAGAAAGATTTAAACCGTTTACTTTAAGTCCAAAAAAACTTGCTAAAAAAGTTGTTGTTTTAACAACAGATAAAATTTTAGTAAACGATGCAACAAAAGATACACCTATAACTGTGACTATCAGAGCATATGCAATTGATGACCCTGAAAAAATCTCAGTACTTAGAAAAGCAGTATTTATCTTCCCTAGAGCAGATAAATTAAATAAATAAAAATAAAGAAGAGAACTCTCTTCTTTATTTAACTACATATTAACTAACTATTAGCTATAATCGCCCAATAATTCATATACAATCATAACTAATTAATTTTACGGAGTTTTTCATAATGACTAAATTTATATTTGTCACAGGTGGAGTTTTAAGTTCACTTGGTAAGGGTATTACATCTGCTTCTATTGCAACAATTTTAAAACAATCTGGGTTCAAGGTATCTATGCTAAAGATAGACCCATATTTAAATGTTGACCCAGGAACAATGAGTCCACTAGAGCATGGAGAAGTATTTGTAACAGCAGATGGGGCTGAAACAGATTTGGATTTAGGAAACTATGAAAGATTCATTGACCAAACATTAACAGCAAAGAACTCTTTTACTACAGGACAGGTTTACCAAAGTGTTATTAAAAGAGAAAGAGAGGGTGGATATTTAGGAAAAACTATCCAAATTATTCCCCATGTTGTTGATGAGATTAAAGATAGAATATACGCTGCAGCAGATGAAAATGACTTCTTAATAATTGAGCTTGGTGGAACAGTTGGGGATATAGAAGGTCTACCTTTTATGGAAGCAATTAGAGCTATTAGACATGAACTTCCAAAAACAAATACAATGAATATCCATGTTACTTTAGTTCCATATATCAAAGCAGCTGGAGAGTTAAAAACAAAACCTACACAACACTCTGTACAAGAGTTAAGAAGAATCGGTATCACTCCACATATGCTTGTATGTAGAACAGAAAAGCCCCTTCCTAAAAACTTAAAAGAGAAACTAGCTCTATCTTGTGATATAGATAAAAATGGTGTAATAGAAGCAGGTGATGCTCAATCTATTTATCAAGTTCCATTACACTTCATAAAAGAGGGGATTTTAAATGCCCTTTCTGAACATTTTTATTTAAAAATCAAACCAAGTATGGAAAAATGGGATATGCTAGTTAAAAATATCCTAGTACCTCAAGATGAAGTTACAATTGCTTTTGTTGGTAAATATTTAGATTTAAAAGAATCATACAAATCACTTATTGAAGCTTTAGTTCATGCAGGAGCTCATTTAAACACAAAAGTAAATATCCACTGGTGTGATAGTGAAAGAATAGAAGATGTTGGAGCTTATGAGATAATTGGAAACTCTGATGGAGTTTTAGTTGCTGGTGGATTTGGGCACAGAGGTGTTGAGGGTAAACTTGCAGCTATTAAATACGCAAGGGAAAACAATATTCCATACCTTGGAATCTGTTTAGGTATGCAACTTGCAATTGTTGAATACGCAAGAAATGTTTTAGGTATTGAAAAAGCAAACTCAATTGAGTTTGAAGAGAACTGTGAAGAGCCTATTATCTATCTAATTGATGAATTTATTGACCAAAGTGGAGAGAAACAACTAAGAACTCACAAATCACCTATGGGTGGAACAATGAGACTTGGAGAGTATCCATTTGAGCCATTAAAAGGTTCAAAACTACAAAAAGCTTATGGTAAAAATGAAGTTTATTACGAAAGACATAGACACAGATATGAAGCAAACCCAGCTTATAAGCAAAGACTTGAAGAAGCAGGGATGATTATCTCTGGTCAATCAAATGGTTTAATTGAAGCAGTTGAATTAAAAGATCACCCTTGGTTTGTGGGAGTACAATTTCACCCAGAATTCACTTCTCACTTAGAAACACCAAACCCAATTGTTCTAGAGTTTGTAAAACAATCAAACAAAAAGTAGTCTATGAAAAAGATTACAAAAGAAGAATTATATAATCTCCTTTCAAAACGTCACGAGAGTAACAAATACTCTCGTTTGGCAAATATACCAACCCCAAATAGTTTTAAAGATATAGATAAAGCAACAAAAAGAATTAAAAAAGCTATCTTAGAAAATGAGAATATTACTATTGTTGGTGATTATGATGTTGATGGAGTTGTATCAACTGCAATAATAGTTGACTTCTTTAAATCTATAAAAGTAGATGTAAACCATATAATCCCAAACCGTTTTGAGCATGGTTATGGTCTTTCTCCTAAAATAGTTGATATGATTGATTCTGGTTTAGTTATCACTGTAGATAATGGTATCTCTGCTTGTGAAGCAGCAAGAAAACTTGAAGAGAAAAATATTGATTTGATTATCACAGACCATCATACAGTAGGTTTAGAGATACCTAAAGCTTTGGCTATCATAAACCCTAAACAAAAAGAGTGTAATTTCCCTTTTAAAGAGATTTGTGGAGCACAAGTAGCTTGGTATCTTTGTGCTGCAATTAAAAAAGAGATGAATCTAGATATAAATCTACAAAACTATTTTGACCTACTTTGTGTAGCTATTATTGCAGATATAATGCCTATGACAAACCTAAATTACACTATGGTTAAATATGGACTTAAGATGATTAAAACCTCATCAAGACCTGCCTTTAAAAAAATCAATGAGATGATGCAAAAAGATATTTTTATTTCTGATGATGTTGGGTTTACAATTGCACCTAAAATAAATAGTGCAGGAAGAATGGATGATGCCTCAATTGCCCTATCTTTTTTATTAGCTTCAAATGAATATGAAGCCAATGACACTTTACAACTCTTAGAAGAGTTAAACTGCTATAGAAAAACCTTACAAGAGGAGATTTCAAGAAAAGCAAATGAAGCATCAAATAATAACGACAATGCAGTTATTGTTTGGGGTGAAAACTGGCATGAAGGTGTTATAGGAATAGTTGCTTCAAAGCTTTCAAATGCTTATAAAAAACCCGCTTTTATCTTCTCTATAAATAATGGGATAGCAAAAGGTAGTGCAAGGGCAAATGCAAATATAAACCTACATACAATTATTGAAAAAACTGCCGATTTACTTATTGGCTTTGGTGGACACAAAAACGCTGCTGGTTTATCTATGAAAGCTTCAAATCTTGAAGAGTTTAAAAGAAGAATAAACTCCTTACTAAATGTAGAGCCAGAAGAGTTACATATAGAGCTGGATATCTTAGGTGAGCTTGATGTGGCAAGTGTAGATATAGAGTTTTTAGATATTATTGAAAGCTTTGAGCCTTATGGTTTACAAAACCATAGACCAGTTTTTAGAATCTCTAATTCAAATATTATCAAATCTCAACTTTTTGGGAAAGATAAAAACCACCTAAAACTACTACTAAATAAAAATGGTATCATTTTTGAAGCACTTAAATTTCATGCTGAAGATACAAGCTACAATGAAAAAATTGATTTGGTAGTTTCAGTGAATAAAAATAGATTTAGAGGTGAGGTTTCACCCCAATTTCTAATCCAAGATATTTTATAAAACCATTCGTGGAGCTAAGATTATCTCCCTTGGTTTTTTAGATTGATACTCTAAATCTAAAATCTCATCATCAATAGAGGTTCTATTTGTAGAAGAGCTTAGAATATTTCCTGTTTCTAAGTCTATTAGTTTTATAAAAACAATCAAACTCTCAGTTGTGATACTATATGTTCCTACAACAGCATATTTAGCCCCATCAACATAATCTTTTTGAATAGAGTCTACATCTCTTGATAAAAGATTAAAACCACTTTTTCCTAAAGAGAAGTTATCTCTTAATTCAACTTGTCTTACTACAATATTATTGTTTGTAAGTGAATTTTTTAGGTAGTCTGAAAGTAAAAATCCAAGTTTTGATTTATTTCTTAATTTATCTAGATTTACAAAATCAGATACTAAAACAACATCATCTTTATACAATACTTTTTTAAGATTGAAAGTTGACTGACTCACCATTTTATTTACAAAGTTTTCAAAGTTATTTGAACCAGAAACCTTGTCAAAAACAGAATCAAAACTATTGTTTATACTATTAGAGGTACATGAAGTAAGGGTTAGAATTAAAAGTATTGAAACTAAAACTGGCTTCAATACTCCCAATTTAAAAAGACTCATTTATTATTGTTCTTTGATTATTTTAATTGTTCTAGATGGTCTACAATCTTTAAATAAAGTACAATCGTTTCTCATACTATGAAGATAAGTAACTCTTGCCGTTGAGATGATTTTTCCTGTAACATTGTCAATAACTCTTGCATTTAAAATAACTTTCCCATATTGTCTTGAATATGTACCAACAACTACATAGGTATTTGGAATTTTATCTTTTAATTTATAAGGGTCTCTACTGATAAAGTACTCACCTCTTTCATTAATAGAAACAGCAAGTTGCCCTCTATATTCAATGATATTAAAACCTCTATTTGACATCTCATTAATCAAACTTTCACTTACAATTCTACCAAACTCAGTTGTCTCTTTAAAATTGTCAAGTCTTACAAATGAAGTGATTAAAACAGGCTTATTTGTCATCATTTTTTGATTTCTCATCATTTGAGTTGCAAGGGAGTTTACTGTAGCTTCTAAGCTATCTTGTGTATTTACATAATACTCTTGATCTCTTGCAATCTTCATATACTCTTTTGTTACTTGCACATCTTTATTTGTTTTCTTAACATCAGGTGTCATATATTGATTTTTTTCAACTTCTTTAGATGTCCCCTCTGCTTTTTGTTCTTCCCCAAAAAATGAAGTTTGTACTTTATAGCTTCCATCTGCTTGTGGTTCCACAGTTTGTTTTAGTTGGCATCCTGAATATACTAAAGATAGTGCCCCTACTAAAATAACTTTAGAAATTGTTTTAATCATATAATTCCCCTTTTTATAGTTGCTTAAATTTTATTTAAAAATAACTTATAAATTCTTAAAAGTAGGCTTCAATTCACCCATAGATTATGTTAAAATTGTATAATTTCAAAGAAAGGAGTAAATTATGGCAAAAGTACTAATGATTTTATCTACTGGCTTTGAAGAGATTGAAGCGATAACGGTAATAGATATTTTAAGAAGAGCTGGAATTGAAGTAACAACTTCAACAATAAATGATCAACTCACATCAGGTGCACATAGTATAAATATCCAAGCAGATACAACCCTTGATAAGATACAAAGTGATGATTATGATATGGTTGTTTTACCAGGAGGTGGAGTAAATACTTCAAACTTAGCTAGTGATGCACTTACATTAAAAACATTAAAAGATTTTAAAAACAATGACAAATATGTAGCTGCAATTTGTGCGGCACCTTTCGCCTTACATATTGCCAATGTATTAAATGACACTTACACTTGCTACCCAGGTTTTGAGAAAAAAATAGATTCAGCACAATATAGTGACAAAGAGAAAGTTATAATTGACAAAAAAGTGATTACCTCACAAGGACCAGCTACTGCAATGCCATTTGCATTAGAACTTGTAAAAACACTTACCAATGAAGATATATACAAACAAGTAAAAAAAGGTTTATTAGCAAATACCTAATACTTAGAAAGGATAAGTTTATTATCCTCCCAAAAATGTAAAAAACTATAAGAGATAGATTTGTCTCTCATAAAATTGTAGGCATTTTCCCCTTTTATTTTATGTAGATTCTTATTCTCTTTTAGTTTTATTATGGCATTTTTCACCTCAGCTTTTTGATTTATATCAATTATATCTGCGAAACTATCCTCTACAAAAGTTTTAGGTCCACCTTTATTTGTAACTATTACAGGAAGACCTGAAGATAAAGCCTCCATTACTACCTGTCCTAAGGTATCAGTTGTTGAGGGGAAGATAAAACAATCACTTGAAGCATACAAGATTGATAACTCCTCTTTTTGTTTTCTTCCAACTATTTTTATGTTTTTTAAGCTCTCTTTTTCTAATTCAAACTCTAAATCCCCAACTAAAATGAGCTCACAATCCTCAAAAGCAAACTCCTTCCAAAAAGAGATTAATTTATCTACATTTTTTTCTACTGATAATCTACCCACATATAAAACTTTAAACTTATTGTTATCGACACCATATTTTTCCCAAATCTTTTCATCTTTAAAAGATTTGTCAAAACTATTGATATTTATCCCTGGCTTTACTAGATACAAATCCTCTTCTTTAAACTTTAACTGCTCTTGAACGATAGAAGAATACTCTTGTGATCTTAAAAATATTGCCTTATAAGATTTGTAAAAGAGTTTTAAAAACAATATGGTACCCGCTTTTACAAACTTACTTTTGGTATTTTTATACAAATAAGAGGGGAAATCTGTATGGTATATCCCAACAACTGGTATTTTTAAAAACTTTGCACTTATTAAGGCACATAATCCAACTGTTCCTGGTGTTGAGATATGGATTAAATTGGGATTTATCTGTTTAATTTTTTTATATATTTTAAAAAAACTTGGAAACACCAAGTCTAATGATTTATAAAAAGGCATTTTCATAGTAAAGGCAGGTTTTAGATTTATAATATTATCGATCTCTTCATAATGGTTTTTTTTAGTAGAGCCTATTACATAAAACTCCTTATCAAACCTTTTTGCCTCTTTTGCATAGTCTTGAATAAACCTAGAAACCCCATTTACATCATAAATTGTATCACTTATTAAGCATATCTTTAAATTTTCCATAAAAAATAGTATACAAATACAATTACAACTTTGTTACATGTCATTAAGTTGTAATCATATTAAATTAAAATCTTTTTATGAAATACAAAAGCATTTTTATATCAGATATCCACTTGGGAACAAAGTTCTCAAACACAAAAAAACTTCTTGATTTTTTAAAAAACAATGAGAGTGAAAACCTTTATTTAGTTGGTGATATTATCGATGGTTGGGCTATAAAAAGAAAGTTTGTCTGGCCACAATCCCACTCAGATGTTATTCAAAAAATCTTAAAAAGGGCTAGAAAAGGTTGCAATGTAACTTTTATAACTGGTAACCATGATGAGTTTTTAAGACCTTTTGTTCCACTTGTACTTGGTAACTCTTTAGATATAAAAAATGAAGTAATCTACACTACAGAATCAAACAAAACATATCTAATAACCCACGGAGATTTTTTTGATTCCATTACCATGACAAAAAAATGGCTTGCTGTTTTAGGTGATTATGGATACGATCTATTACTAAATATAAATCAAATGTTAAATGTATTAAGACTAAAGCTAGGAATAAAATCAAAATGGTCACTTTCAAAATATGTAAAAGATAATGTTAAATCATCTGTATCTTTTATCACCGATTTTGAATCAACCCTAGCTAACCATGCAAAACATAAAGGTTTTGATGGCATAATATGTGGTCATATTCATAAAGCTGAAATACGAAAAATAGATACAATAGAGTATTTAAATTGTGGTGATTGGGTAGAATCTTGCACTGCAATTGTTGAAACATATGATGGAGACTTTAAGATTATATACTGGTGAAAGATATGAAGTTTGGTTTAGTTTTAGGTGGTGGTGCTGCAAGAGGTGCTTTTCATCTAGGTGCATTACATTTTTTAGAAGAACAAAATATTAAAATCGACACCTACTCAGGTAGCTCAATAGGAGCTATAATAGCTGTATCACATGCTAGTGGAGTTAGTGCCAAAGAGCAATTAAAAATCTTCTCTTCAAATGAGATAAAAAAAGCTTTAAAATTTAACTACTTTAAAAATGGACTTATAAAAATTGATTCAAATAGCCCTATATTAAACCAATTATTACCAATTAAAAAACTTGAAGAGTTACCAACAAAAACCTATGTAAATGCATATGATATAAAAAAGAAACAATTACACTATTTTGATACAGGTTCAAGCCATGAGTTGTGTATGGCATCAAGTGCTTTAATACCTATATTTAAACCCATCTCTTATAAACATATGTATTTGATTGATGGGGGTTTAATAGATAACTTACCAATAAAACCACTTGAAGATGGTAACCACAAAATACACACAATTGATCTAATGCCAAGAAAGATAAATCTTGTCAAAAAAAGAAGTTTCAACCCTATAAAAAAGATTAAAAGAAAAGTTTTCTCTCAATGGATTGACAATGCAAACTACTCAATTGCACACTCAGATTGTTATATAACTCACCAAAATATTTTAAATTTTAAGATGTTCACTTTCAAAGAATTAAATGAGTGTTTTAATTTTGGATATAAAGAGGTTCAAAAACATTTTTTAGATATAATCTAACAAAAATCACAATAAAAAAGTTTTAGTTATGTCTTTAATACCAGAATTTACACATTTACATTTACATACAGAATATTCACTATTAGATGGTGCAAACAAAATCAAACCCTTAGCAAAAAAAGTTAAAGAGATGGGGATGAAAAGTGTTGCAATGACAGACCATGGGAACATGTTTGGAGCAATAGACTTTTACAATGCCATGAGAAATGAAGGGGTAAAACCAATCATTGGGATGGAAGCTTATATCCACAACTCAGAAGAGCTTGATGATAAAACTACAAAACAAAGATTCCACCTATGTTTATATGCAAAAAATGATACAGGATACAAAAACCTAATGTTTTTAAGTTCACAAGCTTATATGCATGGGTTTTATTATTATCCAAGGATAAATAAAAAACTTTTAAGGGAAAACTCTGAAGGTTTAGTTTGTAGTGCCGCTTGTTTACAAGGTGAAATAAACTGGCATCTAAATACAAACAACGAAAGAAATGTAAAGTTTGGAGCAAAAGGTTATGAGAGAGCAAAAGAGATAGCTTTAGAATATAAAGAGATTTTTGGGGATGACTTTTATCTAGAGATAATGAGACATGGTATTGCTGATCAACTTTTTGTTGATGATATGATACTAAAAATCTCAAAAGAGACAGGTATAAAAGTTGTTGCAACAAACGATACCCACTACCTAAAACAAAAAGATGCTCAAGCCCATGAAGCCTTTATGTGTATCGCTATGAATAAACTTTATGATGATCCAAATAGATTAAGACACTCAGTACATGAGTTTTATCTAAAATCACCAGAACAGATCTCAAAACTTTATGCAGATATCCCAGAAGCTATAGAAGCTACCCAAGAGATAGCAGATAAGTGTAATCTAGAGATAAAACTAGGGAACCCAACTCCACCAAACTTTAAATTTACAAGACAAAAGCTTACAGATGATGGGCTAGAGATTCCAGAACCAGACGAAGAGTACTCTCTTAAAAATGATATTGCTCTTTTTGAATACAAATGTTGGGAAGGTTTAGAAAAACGTTTAGAGATAGTTCCAAAAGAGAAGCACCAAGAGTATAGAGATAGACTTCAAGTTGAGATTGATATTATCAATAATATGAAATTCCCAGGATATATGCTTATTGTATGGGATTTCGTAATTGTTGCCAAACATATGAAGATCCCAGTAGGACCAGGAAGGGGTTCAGCAGCAGGAAGCTTAGTTGCCTATTGTTTATTTATTACAGATATTGATCCAATGCCTTATGGCTTACTTTTTGAGAGATTCCTAAATCCAGAAAGGGTATCGATGCCCGATATCGATATGGACTTCTGTCAAAGTAGAAGGGGTGAGATTATAGACTATGTTGTTCAACAATATGGTCGTTCAAATGTTGCTCAGATTATCACCTTTGGTAAACTTCTTGCAAAAGGGGTTATTAGAGATGTAGCTAGAGTTCTAGATATGCCTTATGCAAAAGCAGATGCCATGGCAAAACTTATCCCTGATGAGTTAGGGATAAACCTAACAAGCTCTTATGAGAAAGAGCCAAAGATAAAAGAGTTATGTGATGCAGACCCACAAGCAAAAAGGGTTTGGGAGTTTGCTTTAGCTTTAGAAGGGTTAAATAGAAATGCAGGTACTCACGCAGCTGGTGTTGTTATCTCCAATGAGCCTTTATGGAAAAAAACTCCCCTATTCAAACCAAGTGGACTAGAAACCTTAGCAACACAATATAATGGAAAATATGTAGAGGATGTTGACCTTATTAAGTTTGACTTCTTGGGTTTAAAGACCCTTACTGTTATTGAAGAAGCAAATAAACTTGTTGAAAAACGGCATGGAAAAAGAATTGACTTTATTTTAGAAGATGTAAACGACAAAGGGGTTTATGACCTAATCCAATCTGGAAATACAATTGGATTATTCCAGATAGAATCTGCTGGTATGCAAGACCTTGCAAAAAGACTAAAACCTTCAGGATTTGAAGATATCATTGCGATGCTTGCACTTTATAGACCAGGTCCAATGGAGTCAGGGATGCTTGATGACTTCATCGATAGAAAACATGGACGTGCAGAGATCTCATACTTCTATGATGAGTTTGTAGAACCATTAAGACCTATTCTTGAACCAACTTACGGGGTTATTGTTTACCAAGAGCAAGTTATGCAGATTGTGCAAACAATTGGTGGATTTAGCCTTGGTGGTGCCGACTTAGTAAGACGGGCAATGGGTAAAAAGATTAAAGAGGAGATGGACAGACTTAAAGGTGAGTTTGCCGAAGGTGGAGTAAAAAAAGGTTATGTAAAAGAGCACTGTGAAGAGCTTTTCGATCTGATTGTAAAATTCGCCGGATATGGTTTTAATAAATCTCACTCAGCAGCTTATGGTTTAGTAACTTTCTATACAAGTTTCTTGAAAAAATATTACCCAACAGAGTTTATGGCGGCTTTATTAACTCTTGAAAAAGATAATACCGATAAAGTTGTTAAATATGTTGATGAAGTAAAAAGACTAGGAATAGAGCTTTTCCCACCAGATATAAACAAATCAGATATAGTTTTCTCTGCAACAAAAATTGATGGTAATGAAGTTGTAATGTTTGGTATGGGTGCTATTAAAGGTGCAGGTGATGTGGCTATTAACTCTATTTTAAATGAAAGAAGAAAAAATGGAGACTTTAAAGATCTAAGTGATTTCATCTCAAGAATTGATGGAAGTAAAGTTAATAAAAGAGTTATTGAATCACTTATTAAAGCTGGTGCTCTTGACTGCTTTGCTTACAGTAGAAAAGCCCTATTGGAACAGATTGAAGCTATTGGTGAATATGTTGGAAAGGCTATGCAGCTAAAAAAACAAAACACCTCCTCTTTATTTGGTGATGATGATGAGATGATGAGGATTGAAATAGAGCTTGAACACCTTGAGGAGTTTGAACCAAAAGAGATTTTAGAGTTTGAAAAAGCCTCATTAGGGTTTTATGTATCTGGGCATCCATTGGATAGTTATAGAGAAGAGATTGAGAAAATCAACTGTACACTTAGTTCAGAGATTGATGAAGTTGCAGATGGCTCACAAGCATTAATTATTGGAAAAATTGAAGAGATTACTCAAAAAATCTCTAAAAAAGGTAATAAGTTTGGGATAGCAAATGTTCTGGATCTACACGGAAACTTAGAGATTATGCTTTTTGAAAATAGATTAAAAGAGCTTGAGGAAAACTTCGATATTGACTTGAAAGATCCTTGGAACTCTGAACCAATTGCATTTAAAGTAAAAATCACTAAAGATGGGGATTTTACAAGAATGAATATTCTTAAAATTGAATCTCTTGCAGATGCAAAAAAAGATAAAGTAAAAACAAAACATGTTGAAAAACAAGAGCCACCTATAACTATCGCCTTGCCATTTAATGACAATGAAGATTTAATGTATAAACTTTTTGATTTGGTTGCAAACAACCAAGGAAAACGTGAATTAAAAATATTAGTTAAATCAAAACTTGGTGATATCCAATTAGATACAGGATTTAAAGTATCAAATGTAGTTGAAGAGAGAATTGAACAAATCCAAGGAGCTTATATAGTTGCATGAAACAAATACTTCTAACAAATGATGATGGCTTTGATGCCATTGGATTAAAGGCTTTAATTGAGTGCTTAAAACCTATTGCAAAAATAATAGTTGTAGCCCCAGCTAAAAACAAATCAGCTTGTGGCCACTCTTTAACTTTGGATAGACCTTTAAGACTTGTAAATGTGGATGATGATTATTATAAAATAGATGATGGAACACCAACTGATTGTGTATTTATCTCACTAAACAATCTTTTTAAAGATGGGTTTAAACCCGATTTAGTAATTAGTGGTATAAATATAGGTGCAAATATGGGTGAAGATGTAACTTATAGTGGAACAGCCGCTGCTGCAATGGAAGCAGTTTTACAAGGTGTACCCTCAATTGCAATCTCACAAGTTTGTAAAGATAGATGTCAAGATATAAATAATAGTTGGGATTTTGCTTTAGCTAAGGAGATTATCACTAAAATTGCAAGTCAAATTTTTGAAGATAAGTTTCCTCTTCCAAATAGAAGGTTTTTAAATATTAATATTCCCCCAATCAAACCAGAAGATTGCAAGGGTATAAAGATAACAAAAGCTGGATATAGAGAATATGGAAATGATACCCATAGACATCTAAACCCAAGAGGTGAAGAGTATTATTGGATTGGATTACATCCATTGATATGGCAAGAGAGTCCTAATAAGGATTGTGATTTTGAAGCAATAAAAGCAAATTATGTTTCAATCACTCCTATTATGCTTGACTTAACATCATATGAAGATATAAATAGATTAGAAAACTGGCTAAATATAGAGTAAAACTCTTTTTGGTCTTATTATACAAAAGGATAAAAAAACAATGAACTACACTGAGTCATTAACAAAACATATTGATAAACTTGTTGGAACTTTAAAAAGTGAAGAGGAGTTAAAAGAGGTTCTAAAAAGAAAACTAACAAAAAAAGAGTTTAAAGTTTTCACAGGAATAGAGTGTGGAGTAGACAAAAAAACTGTTGCTACACATATTAAAGCAGATGAACAAAGAGTTGAAGAACTTTACAAAAATTGTTGTAAAAAACTAAACCAAGAACTATTTAAAAAAGAGCTTGTAGATTTATAATCTACATTGATATCTCTTTTTTCATAGAATCAAAGATGATTTTAGATAGGTTTTCATGATTTACCTCGTCATCAAAACTAACTAAGATCATACCTGAGAATTTTTTATCTTTATAAAACTCAACTCTAAAAATATTACCTTGCTCATCTATTGAGTATCTTTTCATAATATCATTTTTACTAACGCTTATATCAGATTCATCCCTAACACCATTTTTTACAAATCCAATCACATTTACTCTTATATCATCAATAGGGTTTACTAAAAAACTATCTTTTACATTTACAATAGAACCTAAGCCAACATCCATTGTTTTTCCATCAACAACCATCTTAATACTATTTTGTTTATTTTCAATATCCATATAATCAGGATTTAGTCTTGCAATTTCCCTATTTCCATAATGTATAACATAGTGAGCACCCTCTTTTACAACAGTCATAAGTGGGGTAGAGGTTGTAAACTGCAAAGTTCCATCTTTTTTTACAGGAAAGTAGTTTAAAATAGATCTAATTTTACTTAATGGCAATTGGATTTTATTATCATAAAAAGCTATATAGATATCATTATCAATAACATCTTTTATTGCTAAAGGCTCCATCTCAAACTTTTTTTCATACTCAATACCCATTATATCCATATACTTTTCTAAGGCTAAAAGGTGATAATAAACCCTTTCATGCAAAGGTAAAGACTTGCTAGCTTCATTGGCAAATGCAGCTTTCCCATTATTTATAGCAAAATAGGTAAGACTTTTTTCCATCTCTTTATCACCAAGTCTTGTTTTTGTATTTTTTACACTATAATAATCTTTTTCTCTAATTAAATACTTATTTATATATTCACATACCCTTGAAGAGATATCTTCTAAATTACCATATTTTTCTATATCTAAAATCTCTTGGTCTATAATTGCACTTTGTCCCCATCGGTTTGGAGAGTGTAACCAGTCTTTATGTTCTTCTCTATAATAACCACTTCCATCATGCAAGTTCAAAATCAATCTTACATTTTCATCTGTAATATAGTTTTTTATTCTTGTTACAGCATGAAAATCAGGATCATGGGTCTCTATATAAGCAAACTTTCTATTCATATCCCCAAAAGGGCCACGATTTCTTTTTATAATAGAATAAAAATTTAAATTTGGTACAATCCAAACAGAACCTTTTGTTATCTTATAATGAGTAGCTAATAAAGATGCGGCCATGAAACCACCTGGTTCATCACCTTGAATACCCCCGATTACTAGAAAAGTATTACCATCTTCTTTCCCTTTTTTAATAAATTCAAAATCTTTTAAATGCTTATCTAAATTGTTTACTTCGTTTGCATTTAATATTGAAATAAAAAGAGATAAAAATATTAAGTGTTTAAATAACTTTAACATGCCAAGGCTCATACCTAACTCCATCTAAATTTTTAACTGTATATCTAATATCGATATAATCTAATCTTTTCATTTTAAAAAACTCTTGAGTTAATGCAAATCTAGAAGTAAAATTGGCATATCCAAACCCTTTTTTACCAACATCAAAATCTGCAATAGTATGATAGGTAAAAGCAGGTGGAGCTAGTGATTTAGAGGTTAAAGACATATTTCCATTTTCTCTATGAAGCTTATCCAAAAACAGTTTTGTTTGTTTTACAACACTTCTTATACCTGAAGTTAGAACTAAAGTATCACCAATATCATCACACATTCTTTTATATGTATCATAAGGTCCATCTTGAAACAAGTAATGCCCTGTATTTGGTACTTTTATAACTCTATTTTTATCAATTGTATCTGTGATATTTTTAGAAACTCTTTTTCCATAAAACCCATGGTATTTTGGATCATAATAAAATATATATTCTAAAAACTCTAACTCCTCTTTTGAAAAAGACTCTATTGAAGTATATTTTGGAATATTTAACATCTCATCAAAACTAATAATATTAAAATTCCCATAACCAACATATTTTTGAATAGCATGAAGTTTTTTTCTAACAGTTGTGGCACTTGTCAGATATTTATCATTAAGTATTACATCAGTATGAACAATCTCTTTTCTTTCAGGAGCGATTGCATCTTTTACCACTGAAGATTCATCAATCTCTTCAACATGTTCTAAATCTTTTACTTCATCTTCTGGTTTTGTACTTACTACAATCTCTTTTTTATCTTGTATAGCTTTTTTTAGCTCTTCTTTTTTTTCTTCATCTTCAAAAAGTTTTTTGAAAAAAGCAAACAGGTCCATATTTTCATTTGTAGAGGCAAATAGATTTTGACCTAAGAAAATAGTATTTATTGAAGAATACTTAATAAAATCTCTTCTTTTCATAAGCTACAATACCATTTTTATATCACTATGATTACCTAAAAGCTGATATAACTCTTTTCTATCCTCTTCATTGTGAACTTCTATCTCAATTGTATAGCTTTTAAATTTACCCTTTTTACTAACATTTGATTCTTCCAAAGAGTGTTCTCTTTCTTCAAAAATCTCTTTTGTAACTGTTTTTGCACATATTGTTTCTAATAAAACTATTTTATACTTCCAATTGCAAGGATAATCTAATTGAAGTTTTTCTTTATTTAAATCAATCACGTTAAAACCTTTTATCTTTTAAAATCACCACTTTTGCCACCACTTTTCTCTTCTAATTGGATATTTGAAATTACCATTGATTTATCAATAGCTTTTACCATATCATATATTGTAAGTAAGCCAACAGATACACCTGTTAAAGCTTCCATCTCAACTCCTGTTTGACCATTAAGTTTTGCTGTAACGTAAAGTTTGAAACCTGGTAGTTCACTTAACTCTTCCACATCACAATTTATTCCACTTAAAAGCAATGGGTGACACATTGGGATTAAGTCTGATGTTTTTTTAACGCCCATTATTGCTGCAATAACTGCAGTTTGTAAAACAGGACCCTTTTTTGTATTGTTTTCAATAATTGCATCATACGCTTCTTGAGACATAGAGATTATCCCTGAAGCTACAGCAACTCTTTTAGTATCATCTTTAGCAGATACATCTACCATTTTAGGTCTGTTTTTTTCATCTAGGTGTGTTAAATCCACATATTTCCTTTTTCTATATTGTTGGGATTATATCTTTAAAACAATTAAATTAGAATTAAGCAAACTTTAAATATAATATTTGCCTAAATTTAAAAAGAAAGAGGGTGATTTTAGTGCCAGGCATTAAAGTTAAAGATACTGAATCTTTTGACGAAGCATATAGAAGGTTTAAGAAACAATGTGATAGAAATCTTATTGTTACTGAAACTAGAGCTAGAAGATTTTTTGAGCCAATGACTGAAAAAAGAAAGAAGCAAAAAATTAACGCTAGAAAGAAAATGCTTAAAAGATTATACATGCTTAGAAGATATGAATCTAGGCTGTAATCGTAAAAGATTCTATAAGTGGGGAAACCCACTTATATCTTCATTACTACTTTTTATCTCCACTACAACTTTATATTCACATAAACTTAGTATTAAACCTGATAGTTATACAAAAGAGGGTTACTGCATAGTCACAAGCAAAGATCAACAAGCTACAGGCTTACTTAGATTTAATTCAAAAGAAGAGTTTCTACATGATTGCAATGGTAAAATGTATTTTTTGTATGACAATAATGATGATTGCAGATACTTTACAATGAAAAACATGAAATTCGATATATATATAGAGGATAAAAATGGCAAATCAAAGTTTTTGATTGGTGAATTAAAAAATATGTGTGGGAAAACTATTATCGAATCAATAGATTAATAGCTCATACAAGCTAAATACTACAAAATAAAACAAAAAAAATAAAATCTAATATAAACATACAAAATAAAGAGAAAAAGCTAAATAATGCAATTAAACACCATCTAGAAAAGTGGTGCCCACAACGGGATTTGAACCTGTAACCTCTCCCTTACCATGGGATTGCTCTACCGTTGGAGCTATGCGGGCTTTTTATTAAATGAATAGTGAAAAATGAATAATGAATAATACCAAATAGATATTCATATAAAATGGGATATGTAGTTGGTAAAAAATGTATGGAATAATAGCTAAAAGTTCTTTAATGAATAGTGAAGATAGATAAAAAAATTGTAGTAGACTGCAACGCCCTACAACCTACAACCTACAACCTACAACCTACAACCTACAACATACAACAGATAAATGAATAATGAACAATGAATAGTGAATAATACCAAATATATATTCCTGTTAAATAGAATAAATAGTTTGTA
>Ga0208300_100516_pt1 | contig 26213 bp, 23 predicted proteins | sample 23_taG_FD_184096 | JGI IMG/M metagenome (GOLD analysis project Ga0208300, IMG submission 184096) | Marine viral communities from Cariaco Basin, Caribbean Sea - 23_WHOI_OMZ (SPAdes) (version 2) | ecosystem: Environmental > Aquatic > Marine > Oceanic | place: Caribbean Sea: Cariaco Basin...
TGCTGGTGCAACAGATAGTGGAGCTTGCGAACCCCGATCCGGGGCTGACAACGACGGATCGCCTGCACGAAGCCGATTACCCGCTGATCCCGGCCAGCTCGCTCCCGTTGCGTCCGCTGCGCCTGATACCAGGCCTGACGACTGATTCCCAGAAACGACATGCCCTGCTGACGGTCAATCCGGCAACGCGTTCTTGCGTGAGGACTTGCCGGACCGCTTTTTTACCGAGACCCCGTAATCCTTCTCCATCACATCGACAACGGCTTCGAAGAACTGGGCCTTCTGCTCGGCCAGACGCAGCTTCTCCTCAAGTTCCTTGATGCGCTGCTCCGGGGTCGGGGGCGATTTCGGCATGACAGTTCTCCTGGCGGAGCGCTCCGTGGCACCGGGACGCCAGTCCTGGTGATCATGGCGACGCAACCACTTTAGTACCGTCGAGCGGCCCTGGATACCGTAGCGAGCCTGAGCCTGCTTGTAGGTCATCTCGCCGCGCTCGACCTGGTCTACCACCGTCTGTTTAAAGGCCAGGGTGTAGTCCCGCTGGGTGCGCTTAATGCGTTGATTCATCACGTTCTCCCGAAGTGAGGGCGGAACGTGTCAACTCTATTCAGGACGGGTCAGGGGCATGAAAAAGGGCAGCCATGAGGCTGCCCTTTTATGTGGTGGCGATGCCACCGATAACGGACCCCGGCGAGCGGGATCCGACACGATCAGTGCTGGTGACCACCTTCGCCATGGACGTGACCATGGGACACTTCTTCTTCGGTCGCTTCGCGAACTTCGGTGATCTCGACGTCGAAGTTCAGCTTCTCGCCGGCTAGCGGATGGTTGCCATCGACCGTTACGGTATCGCCTTCTACCTTGGTGACGGTGACCATCAGCGGGCCTTCCTGAGTCTGCGCCTGAAACTGCATGCCGGGCTCGACGTTATCGACACCCTGAAAGGCATCGCGCGGAACTTCCTGAACCAGTGCCGGCTGGACTTCGCCGTAACCTTCGTTCGGTGCGACGGCGACCTGAAGCTTATCACCGCTACCGTGACCCTCAAGCTCCTTCTCGAGGCCCGGAATGATGTTGCCCGCACCGTGCAGGTAGGTCAGTGGCTCCCGACCTTCGGAACTGTCCAGCACCTCTCCCGCATCATTGGTCAGTTTATAGTGGAACGCGACCACGGAGTTCTGGGCAATCTGCATCTCGAAACCTTTGCGTTTGTGCATGTCTGTCCCATCCTAACGTGCCACGGCCTTTCTGTCAGGTCGCAATGACGTTGGATATTGGTCTAGCCGGCTCGATGCAGCCCACGGGACGGCCTCCATAGCAGTTGCGCCGCTTCGTGGGTGTGGTTACCCTGATTTCGAGGATAAACTACCGTGATCCTGCGGTTGAGGAGAAGTTCGTCATGACCGTTTTCGTCGTTTGGCTCATTGCCTTCGCCGTTCTGCTTTTTTTGTTGCTCAAGGCTTGGGATGGTGCGCTCGGAGGGGCGGTCAAGCGCCGGCTGCCGGCACAACTACAGGGAGATCCCGCCCAGGATCGCTGGGTGATGGCGATCGCCTTGGCCGTGCTCGGAGCGACCTTCATCGTGAAACCCGTTTCCATGCTCTTGACGCTGATCCTGCTGGCGATCGTGCTCTGGGTAGGCAAGCGCGTCGTCTGCTGGGGTATGCGTAAAGCCAGGTTGCACTGAGCGGACCGATGGTCCGTCATTTCGGTCGGGGCCATCAGACGCACGACGGGCGATGCTTGAAGCATCGCCCGTCGTGCGTCTGATGCTACCTTTGCGCTCGAGTTGCGTTTGAAGTGACGATCACCAGCTAGCTTTACAGCCAGGTCGAGAGCGTGATCGAGCCGAACTGATCGCCACTGTCCTGCTCCTCGAATTCGTGAGTGCGCCAGACGGAGCTGTAAGTCAGCTGCCAGCGGTTCCAGGAGAGCGCCAGGCCGATCTGGGCATCTCCGACCCAGGGGCGTCGGTCGACGGAGTGGCTGTCCTCGAACGTATTGCCGTCGAGCAGCATATTGTAGGCCATGAGCCGGCCTTCGACGTTGGCAAAGACGTACCAGTTGAAGCCACTATCGGCTTCGAAGAAGATCCGGCTGCCTTGGGCGGGCGCCACGGCCGGAACGCCGAAGCTCTTGTTCAGCCCTTGGCCCAGGCGCAGCCCGAGCCCCGTCGCGGCATAGGTATAGAGGTTACCGGCCGCGAATCCGACCGAAGGGCCGTATTCGGTTTCCAGCGTGCCCAGTTGACCTTGCTTCCACCAGGCGGTGTTATACGCTACGTTGACGAACGGCTCGTTGTGGAGCTGGTTGTGCCAGCCTTCGGGCTCGTCGCTACCGATCAAGTGATGAAAATTTTTCTGCACGGTACGACCGCCGGCGCCAGGGCCCACGATACCCACATCGAAATAGAGGCCGCTGGTGCGACGCCACCCGACGAGCTGTTCGTCATCGAACAATGAGAGCCCGGCATAGAGAACGCCGGCATAGGGGCGGTCGTCCTCGATCAAACGACGCTTGTCGATGTCCTCGGGGGTATAGATCTGTTGCCCGAAACGATAAGCGGCACCATCGAGCGAGTTTGCACTCCAGCCGGGCAGGGCATCGGCAAGGGCGCGAGTCCAGTGGTCCCGGTCGGGCTTGAAAGACCAGTCGATCTCCAGTCCGTTGGTGTAGTGGCCGTCTTCACCGCTGGCAAAAATATCGTTTTCCGATTTCAGTGTCAGGATGCCATCAGCCCAAACCGAGCCGGATATTCCAGCCAAGGCGATGGCGAAGCCGGTTCTTGCCCACGTTAGTCCCTTCATGAATCGTATTATTCCCTTGAACGAATGGTGTGCCCTACACAACATACAACAGCGAAGGTAAAGCGTCGATAACCTTTATAATTAATAGCATGCTAAAAAAACGGCGCCCCGAGGGCGCCGCTGAAAACTATACTGGACGGGCTTTCTACCGCCCGGGTTGCCTTGATCCTTCGTTGCCTTGATCAATAAGGGGCCACGCTCACGCTCGAGCCGCTGGCAACCAGCTTGACGCGCTGACCCACCTGCCAGTTGCGGTCGGCCTTCTGAACGACCACGACGTTCTGACCGCTGTCCTGACGAATTTCGAGCTCGTAACCGTCGACACGGTCCGTTGCCTGCTGAATCTTGCTTCCGGCGACGGTGCCGCCGATGGCGCCCGCGGCGGTCGCGATGGTGCGTCCTGAGCCGCCACCGACCTGGTTACCCAGCAGGCCGCCGATCACGGCGCCACCGAGGCTGCCGAGAACGCTCTCGCCGTTACCGCCCTGGATCTGTACCGGGCGAACCGACTGAATGGTGCCGTAGCTGACGGTCTGTGCGGTACCTGCCTGATCGCCGCGGTAGACGTCACCTGAATACGTCGAGTTGTTGGTACAGCCAGCCAGGGCCAGCAGGCTCATGACCAGCGCGGGGGCGATAAGTCGTTTCATATCGATTCTCCTTAACATCCAGATTTGGCTTCGTGCCGGGTACACTGAATCAATACATTAAAACAGTGTTCTAAAATGCGTCCAGTACAGAATGTCTTCCACGACACTACGTCTCTCTACTCGGAGTGTAGGCATCGCTGCCACTGCCCCCAATGATCCTGATCACTGATCATCTTCCTCGAATACGCTCAAGCTACCGCTATCGACGAGAGCGGCGAGCAGGGATTCGCTATCCGGAAACTCGAGTACCTTCGCGTCGAGGCGAGGGGCAGCCGACAGATACTGCGCCAGCTCGAGATCGCAGACGATGGCGTCTCCATCGGCGAACAGCGTGGCCCGGGCGTCATCCAGCCGGCGCCAGGCAAAGCGCGAGCCGAGGCTGTGGGTCAACTCGCTGCCGCTCTCCAGGGCGGCTCGAAGATCGTTCGGATCGCTTGGGGACTCGGGCGGGACCAACTGATCCAGGTACTTGGGCTGGGTCATGGCGCGACCGAACCATTGCGCCATCTGTTCCGGCCTGTCGATGGCATCCAGCAGCAAGGCGCGGACACGGGCGATCGCCTGATCGTCCAGTTCGCCGATGGCGGCCGGCGGCTGCAGATCGGAATCGCCATAGCGCTGACTGTCGCCGAGCTGCTCGCCGATATAGTCGGCAAACGAGGTCACGACCTCGTCGCTGGAGGGTGCCCGGAAGCCGATCGAGAAGGTCAGGCAGTCGTCGGCGTCGCTGATGCCATGATGAGCGACGCCGGGGGGCAGATAGAGCATGTCGCCCGGCTCCAGCACCCAGTCCTGGTCGGCTTCGACGGCGAAGTCTTCCAGAATCCGCAGATCGATACCGGGAATCAGCCTGGCGTCGTTACCGGGCGTGCCGCCCAGTTGCCAGCGACGCCGGCCGCTGGCCTGCAGCAGGAAGACATCGTACTGATCGACGTGCGCGCCCACGCTGCCGCCAGGCGGGGCGTAGCTGACCATGATGTCGTCGAGGCGCCAGCGCGGTATGAAGTCGAACGCTTCCAGCAGCTCGGCGACTTCGGGCACATAGTGATCCACGGCCTGCACCAGCAGCGACCAGCCGCTGACCGGCAGGCGCGAGAAAGTCTCCTCGTCGAACGGGCCATGGCTGACCTGCCACGCCTTGTCGGGGCCATGCTCCTCGACCAGCCTGGCTTCGATGCCTTCCTCGCAGGCCAGGCCCGCCAGATCGTCCGGCTCCAGTGGCGAGACGAAGCCGGGCAGTGCGCCGCGGATCAGCAGCGGCGATTTCTGCCAGTGCTGGCTGAGAAACTGGGCGGGCGTGAGGCCGCCGAGCAGGGTGCGGGGCGAGTTGGCCGACGTCATATCGATCTCCAGTTGGGTATCGTTGAGGGCTTAAAGCGCTTTGGCCTGATCGATGGCGTTACCGATGTAGCTTGCCGGTGACAGCGCCTTGAGCTCGATCTTGACTTCGTCCGGCAGGGCGAGCGTGTCGATGAAGGCGGCAAAACCGGCCTGGTCGATGCGCTTGCCGCGGGTCAGTTCCTTGAGTTTCTCGTAGGGCTTTTCGATCCCGTAGCGGCGCATGACAGTCTGGATCGGCTCGGCCAGCACTTCCCAGCTCTGGTCCAGGTCGTCGTCGAGACGCTGCGGATTGGCCTCGAGCTTGCCGATACCCTTGAGCGAGGCTTCGTAGGCAATCAGCCCATAGGCCAGGCCGACGCCGAGATTGCGCAGCACGGTGGAGTCGGTTAGATCACGCTGCCAGCGGGAGATCGGCAACTTGCGGGCCAGGTGATCGAGCAGCGCGTTGGCCAGCCCCAGATTGCCTTCGGAGTTCTCGAAGTCGATCGGGTTGACCTTGTGCGGCATCGTGGAGGAGCCGATCTCCCCGGCAACGGTGCGTTGCTTGAAGTAGCCCAGCGAGATGTAGCCCCACACGTCGCGATCGAAGTCGATCAGGATGGTGTTGAAGCGGCTGATGGCATCGAACAGCTCCGCGATGTAGTCGTGGGGTTCGATCTGGGTGGTATAGGGGTTGAACGTGAGCCCGAGCGATTCGACGAACATGCGGGCGTTGTCGGCCCAGTCGATCTCCGGATAGGTCGCCAGGTGAGCGTTGTAGTTGCCCACGGCGCCGTTGATCTTGCCCAGCAGTTCCACCGACTCGATCTGCTTGAGCTGGCGCTGCAGGCGGTAGGCGACATTGGCCATCTCCTTGCCCAGCGTCGTGGGGCTGGCGGTCTGGCCATGGGTACGCGACAGCATCGGCTGTTCGGCATGCTCGTGGGCCAGTTTGGCGATGGCGTCGTGAACCTGATGCATCGTCGGCAGCAGCGTGGCCAGGCCGTCGCGCATCATCAGGGCATAGGAAAGGTTGTTGATGTCCTCGCTGGTACACGCGAAGTGAACGAATTCGGTGATGGCGTGCAGCTCGGGCTGGTCGGCAATCGCTTCCTTGAGGAAGTACTCGACGGCCTTGACGTCGTGGTTGGTCGTGCGTTCGATGGTCTTGATGCGTTCGGCATCGGCGATGGAAAATTCCTTCACCAGCTTGTCCAGAAACGCCTGTGCCCCTGCGGAAAGTGGCGGCACTTCGGCGATACCGGGATGGGCCGCCAATCGTTCGAGCCAGCGCACCTCGACGGTGACGCGAGCCCGGATCAGGCCGAACTCGCTGAAATGTTCGCGTAGCGGCGCGGCTTTGGCTGCGTAGCGGCCATCGACGGGGGAGAGGGCGGTCAATGCGGAAAGTTCGATCATCTTGGGTTCCCGAAGGCTCGCACGAGCTCGAAGCTCGCGGTTAACGAATTCATGGGGCTCGACATCAGTGGGCGTCGAGCTCGCGCAGCGTGCGCCTGATGGCGCCGCGCTGGAAGATCAGACGCCAGCGGCGGCCGCCCTGCTGATGCCACAGCAAGGCGAAGCGCACGCCGGCGAGAAGGGCGGTGCGGATACGTTCCGGCATCATTCGGCTCTGCAGCAGGCTGGGCTCGCCCTGCACCACGATCCGGTAGCGAAAGGTGGAAAGCGTCTCCTGATACAGCTCGCCGAGACTGGCGATGACGTTCTCGTGCGTCTCGCCGAAATGTTCCGCCTGGCCCTGGATGCGGACGAGACGCTGGCCGAGGGTGCTCATCATGGCATCGTCCTTGCGCAGCCGTTGCATCAGCAACACCATCGAGAAGCCGTAGCGCATCACCGCCGGCTGGGCATGCTGGCGGGACATCACCGCGAGCAGGGTATCGATGCCCAGGCGCAGGTTGTTGTGATGGCCGCCGTAGATCGATTCGAAACTCGGCGGGTTGGTATCCAGCGTCGCGCGGAGCAGCGTGTTCCAGGCGCGTTCGTCGCACTGGCCGGTACGGGCGAGCTGATCGACCACGGAAGCCGCCTGAAAGACACCGGCCAGGGCCAGCGCCTGCCGGCCATTGCTGTCGAGCGGTGCCGATTGAATGGGCGTTGGATTCATGCCGAACGCTGGCTCCCCGTCGTTGCGGTAAGGTTGGCGTCGGGCCGCGCTGCGCCGGTCAGTTCGGCGACGGCCGCCGTATCGGCGGTCTCGGTGGCGCGGATGACGGCGCCACCGAGACACACGTCGCCATCGTAGAGCACCAGCGATTGACCGGGCGTGACCGCCCGCTGTGGCTCATCGAAGCGAACCTCGATCTCGCCATCGGCCAGCAGTGTCACCTCGCAGGCGACGTCCTGCTGGCGATAGCGGGTCTTGGCGCGCAGACGCGACTTCACTGGCGGTTCGCCCGCCACCCAGGCTGCCGGCTCGCAGTACACGACATCGCTGTAAAGCAGCGGATGCTCGCCCTGGACGACGATCAGGACATTGCGCTCGAGATCCTTGGCGGCGACGAACCAGGGTTCTTCACTGTGATCCTTGAGGCCACCGATACCCAGGCCACGGCGCTGCCCCAGGGTGTAATACATCAACCCCATGTGTTCGCCCACCAGATCGCCCTCCGGCGTCTCGATGCGGCCGGGTTGGGCGGGCAGGTACTGCTTGAGGAAGTCGCTGAAGCGACGTTCACCGATGAAGCAGATGCCGGTGGAATCCTTCTTGCGCGCCGTGGCCAGGCCATGACGTTCGGCCAACGCCCTGACCTCGGGCTTTTCCAGTTCACCCACGGGGAATAGCGTGCGTGAGATGGCATCGCCGGGAACGGCATGCAGGAAATAGCTCTGGTCCTTGTTGCCATCGAGACCTTTGAGCAGTTGCGCCCGGCCATCGGCGTCGTCGGCACCTCGGCGAACGTAGTGGCCGGTGGCGATCAGATCCGCACCGAGCATCTCGGCATAGTCGAGGAAGACCTTGAACTTGATCTCGCGGTTGCAGAGGATATCCGGGTTCGGCGTGCGGCCTGCCTGATACTCCGCCAGAAAGTGTTCGAAGACATTGTCCCAGTACTCGGCGGCGAAGTTGGCCGTGTGAAGCTTGATGCCGAGCGTATCGCTGACGGCCTGGGCATCGGCCAGATCCGCCATCGCCGTACAGTACTCGGTGCCATCGTCTTCGTCCCAGTTCTTCATGAACAGGCCCTCGACGTGATAGCCCTGCTGGATCAGCAGCAATGCGGTCACGGAGGAATCGACGCCCCCCGACATGCCGACGATGACCTTCTTGGCATTCTCGCGGGACGGCAAGGCGCCTGCGCTGGGTGAGCGCACGCTATCGCTGGGCAAGCTGTCAGTGGTCATGGCGATTCCCGAGGACAGGTGAAGGCGGGCGATGACATCGGATTCGTCGACGGCTGGGCGCGACGACGAAACGGGCGCCGCCCTGAATAAATGACCCGGGATTATAGCCGAAAGCGGGTCTGGGCATCGAGCCCGACGGGCATTCGATACCAGGCGAGCGGCCGTCACCCGGCCGCAGGGCCGGTCTCAGCGCTCGCGAATGAGATCGAGCGGGTAGCGGCGGCCGTCACGCGCGTCGCGCAGACGCTGCATCACTACCGGGCTGCGCAGGCGGCGGCTGCGGTCGAGATCGTCGATCTCGTCGTACGTCAGCCAGTGAGCGCTGATGATCCCTTTGTCGAGCGGATTGCCAAGGTGCGCCAGCGGCAGGCTGATGAAGGCGTGACTGTGGAAGGTGAGGCCATCCGAGGTCTGATGGACATAGAGCCCCAGGTAATCGGTGATGGCGATCTGCCAGGCGGACTCTTCACGAACTTCGCGTTCGGCCGCAGCGATCAGGCGCTCGCCGCGTTCCAGATGGCCGGCAGGCTGGTTGAACAGACTGAACGGTCCGCCGCGATCCTCTTCCACCATCAGGTACCGACCGGCCCGTTCCACGATCACGGCAACGGTCACGCGGGGTGTCCAGCGATTCATCTTTTCATTCTCCCAGCTCGGTACGCGGCCCTCGACAACGGGCCACGGGACTCAGCCGATCATACCCGGTCTGGGGCAATTCGAAAGCCCGCGGTCGGAAGAAGGGCGGTGGCACGAGGAGGCCAGGACGGGAACGGGATGGCGATCATCGAGTGCGTCGTGGCTTCGATCGCGGGTTTCGGTCCTGTCGCGATGGACGCTTCCGGGGGGCGTTCACGGTCTCGCTGCGCCAGTCTCCGGGCTGCAGCTCGCCCAGTTGCCACGGACCGATGGCGGCGCGAATCAGACGCAGCGTGGGGTGGCCGACATGCGCCGTCATGCGCCTTACCTGCCGATTGCGCCCTTCGCGAAGTTCGATTTCCAGCCAGGTCGTGGGGATGGATTCCCGATAGCGAACCGGCGGGACCCGTGGCGCGGGATCCGGCCGGGTCAGCCGTCGAACCCTGGCAGGCCGGGTCGGGCCGTCTTTCAGCGTGACGCCATGGCGTAATGCTTCGAGCGCATCGTCGTCCGGCGTTCCCTCGACCTGCACCCAGTACTGCTTCGGCAATTTATGACGCGGGTCGCTGATATGGTGGATCAGGGCGCCGTCGTCGGTCAGCAGCAACAGGCCTTCGGAGTCGTAATCGAGGCGTCCGGCTGGATAAATGTCGGGAACCTGAAGATAGTCGGCCAAGGTGGGTCGCCCTTGGTCATCGGTAAACTGACAGAGCACATGGTAGGGCTTGTGCAATAGATAGATTCGACTCATGCCGGGTCGCCAACGCTCCTCTTGAATAGCCGCGAACGGTGATGTCGGGGCCACGATGCCATGGCGTTGGCGGCCTGTCGCGACTATTTTCAGTGAAGGCTTGCATACAGGCCCTATCGGCCGCATCTTCAAGGAACCTCGGGCCTTCGATGGTATCCAATACCTGACCCAGTCCCAATTTGATGCACCCGGGCCGATGCATCCAGGGATTCATCCAGATTGTGCCAACAACCGTATGTCAGAGATCCTAGATAGAGTGTCGTTGTACCTTTCCAGGGAGCCGGCGCGCATGGGTATGACGCGCCCGCCCGACCCTGGTCATGAAGAGCAGGGCGATGTCGCCGAGCAGGTGTCCGAACCGCAACTGGCGCCGCCGCCCATGTACAAGGTCGTGCTGTACAACGATGACTACACACCCATGGAGTTCGTCGTCGAGGTGCTGCAACGGTTCTTTGCCATGGACAGCGAGAAGGCGGTTCAGATCATGCTGGCCGTCCACACCCAGGGAAAGGCGACATGCGGCATCTTTACCCGCGATATCGCGGAGACCAAGTGCCATCAGGTCAATGAATATGCAAGAGAGTGCGAGCATCCTCTCATGTGTGACGTGGATGCCGCAGAGTAGGACGCGGACACACATCGTCGACGCTTTTGTCTTCGAAGACTTGCGAAACCGCTGTTTGTGCCCGATTGTGAAAGTGCCGACCGACGCCCTCAGTGGCTAAAAGGGGACTGCCATGTTGAGTAAAGAACTTGAACTCACCCTGAACACGGCCTTCACCGTGGCGCGCTCGAAGCGACACGAGTTTATGACCGTGGAGCACCTGCTGCTGGCGCTTCTCGATAATGCCTCGGCAGCCGATGTGCTGAATGCCTGTGGGGCGAATCTGGAAAAGCTTCGTGCCGATCTGCAGGATTTCATCAATTCCACGACGCCGCTGATTCCCGAAGAGCAGGAAGATCGGGAAACGCAGCCGACGCTGGGCTTCCAGCGCGTGCTTCAGCGTGCCGTTTTTCACGTCCAGTCTTCCGGCAAGAGCGAGGTGACCGGCGCCAACGTGCTGGTGGCGATCTTCTCCGAGCAGGAGAGTCAGGCCGTCTATTTCCTCAAGCAGCAGAGCGTGGCCCGGGTCGATGCGGTGAACTACATCGCCCACGGCATTTCCAAGGTGGCCGGTCACAGCCAGCCCCAGCAGCCTTCCCAGGAGTCCGAGGAGGGCGAAGAGGCAGCCACCGAAAATGGCCAGAGCCCGCTGAGCAGCTACGCCACCAACCTCAACGATCAGGCCCGTCTGGGCAAGATCGATCCGCTGATCGGGCGGGACCACGAGCTCGAGCGCGTGGTGCAGATCCTGGCGCGCCGGCGCAAGAACAACCCGCTGCTGGTAGGTGAAGCGGGCGTCGGCAAGACCGCCATCGCCGAGGGGCTGGCCAAGCGTATCGTCGAGGAGGACGTGCCGGACGTCATCGCGGATGCGGTGGTCTATTCGCTCGACATGGGCGCCTTGCTGGCTGGCACCAAGTACCGTGGCGACTTCGAGAAGCGCCTGAAAGGGCTGCTGGCCGAGCTGCGCAAGCAGGACAACTCGATCCTGTTCATCGACGAGATCCATACGGTGATCGGTGCTGGCGCCGCTTCCGGCGGTGTCATGGACGCGTCCAACCTGCTCAAGCCGCTGCTCTCTTCCGGTGAGCTGCGCTGCATCGGGTCGACCACGTTCCAGGAGTTCCGCGGTATCTTCGAGAAGGATCGGGCACTGGCACGTCGTTTCCAGAAGGTGGACGTGCCGGAACCGACCGTCGAGGACACCATCCGCATCCTCAAGGGGCTGCGTGGCCGCTTCGAAGAGCATCACCAGTTGAAGTACACCGACGGCGCGTTGGAAAGTGCCGCCCGGCTGGCGGATCGGTATATCAACGACCGTCATCTCCCCGACAAGGCGATCGATGTCATCGACGAAGCCGGCGCGCACCAGCGTCTGCTGCCGCCGGAGGCGCGAATTGCCACGATCGATGTCGATCAGGTCGAGGCCGTGGTGGCTTCCATCGCGCGGATTCCGCCGAAGAGCGTGTCCAGCTCGGATCGCAAGCTGCTCTCCAATCTGGAGCGCGACCTGAAGATGCTGGTATTCGGTCAGGATGAGGCGATCACCAGCCTGTCCGCCGCGATCAAGCTGTCTCGTGCCGGACTCAAGTCACCGGACAAGCCGGTGGGCAGCTTCCTGTTCGCTGGTCCGACGGGTGTCGGCAAGACCGAAGTGGCGCGGCAACTGTCTCACCTGATGGGCATCGAGTTGGTTCGCTTCGACATGTCGGAATATATGGAGCGTCACACGGTATCGCGCCTGATCGGCGCGCCGCCGGGATACGTGGGCTACGATCAGGGCGGCCTGTTGACCGAGGCGATCACCAAGCAGCCGCACTGCGTGCTGTTGCTCGACGAGATCGAGAAGGCGCACCCCGAGGTCTTCAATCTGCTGCTGCAGGTCATGGACCACGGTCGCCTGACCGACAACAATGGCCGCGAGGCGGACTTCCGCCACGTGATCATCATCATGACGTCCAACGCCGGTGCCGAGCAGATCTCGCGTCGTTCGATCGGGTTCCAGACGCAGGACCATTCCACCGATGGCATGGAAGTGATTCGCCGGACGTTCACGCCGGAGTTCCGTAACCGTCTCGACGGGATCATCCAGTTCCATGGCCTCGAGCCTTCCATCGTCCGCAACGTGGTCGACAAGTTCCTGGTCGAACTGCAGGCACAGCTGGACGAGAAGCGCGTGCAGCTCGATGTCGACGAAGACGCCCGCGTCTGGCTTGCCCAGAAGGGTTACGATCCGGAGATGGGGGCACGACCGATGGCCCGCGTCATTCAGGAAAAGCTCAAGAAACCATTGGCAGAGATGATCCTGTTCGGCGACCTGGCGGACAACGGCGGTATCGTGCACGTTCGGGTCGAAAACGACGAGCTGCAGCTGGAGACCGAGGCCGAGGTCGCCTGACGGCGCAACGTCTCGGTCCTGCGGAAACGATAACGCCTCGCCATGGCAACATGGCGAGGCGTTTTTCGATTCGTGTCATCTCATCTCACCCGTCTGACGCAAGACTACGATGTCAGATGTTTTTTCAGGATGACGGGCAAGGCCGCCAAAGCAGGGCGGGAAGCGCGAGATGGGCTCGCGAATTAGCGAGAACGGTAGACGATGCGGCCTTTGGAGAGATCGTAGGGAGTCAGCTCTACCTTGACCTTGTCACCGGTCAGAATGCGGATGTAGTTCTTGCGCATCTTGCCGGAAATGTGTGCGGTCACGACGTGGCCATTTTCCAGTTCAACGCGGAACATGGTGTTGGGAAGGGTGTCGACGACCACGCCTTCCATTTCGATATGATCTTCTCGTGCCATATAGGCGATCCCTCTTGAACGTTTTGAGCATGGGGCTTGGTGTGAGAGCCTGGCATGGCGCCGCGCGGTCGGCAATCGACGTGATATACCGCAAATAGCAGTGTCGCCATCCACGTCGTCATCGAGTCAGCCACGCTTGGGCCTCTGAAGTGCGCGATATTATGGGCTATCTCGCCAGGGAAGGCAAAAATACCGCTTGAAATCGGGCTAAAAGCCATCCGGGAGCGGAGCTGTCGTTGCGTCGCCATGCATGGTCGCCCGCGCCAAGTTCCCAGCGCCTCTAGGAAAACGCCGTTGCCGGGATCATGCGTTGCCAGCGTCCGCCACTGAGATACTCGAGCGGCTGGTAATCCTGCTTGTAACGCATTTTCTGACAGGCCCGGATCCAGTAACCCAGGTAGACATGAGGGAGGCGGCGTTTACGTGCCAGCTCGATCTGGCTGAGGACGGCAAAGCTGCCCAGCGAGCGCCGCTCGAAGAGCGGGTCGGGATCGAAGAAGGTGTAGATCGCCGACAGGCCATGGCTGAGCAGATCCGTGGCAGCGACTGCCATCAGATGATCGCCCAGTCGAAATTCCAGTAGCTTGGCGAACGGATGGGTCTGGGCCAGAAACATCCGGTACTGTTCCCGGCTCGGCGGGAACATGTCGCCATCCGCATGCCGGGCGCGAATGTAGCGGGCGTAGAGGGCATAGTGCTGCTCATCGAACTCGGCTGGCCGTAACCTGAATGTCAGATCCTGGTTGCGATTGATCAGCTTGCGCTGCGTACGCGACGGCGCGAAGTCGTCGACCGGGATCCTGACCGAAGTGCACGCGCTGCAGCTCTCGCAGTGGGGGCGGTAGAGATTGCTGCCGCTGCGCCGAAAGCCCAGTAGCGTGAGCGCATCGTAAACCTCCGGAACGACGGTCTCCTGAGGGTCGAGAAATAGTGTCGTTGCCTCCCGGCCCTCCAGGTAGCTGCAGGGGTGGGGCACCGTCAGGAAGAAACGAAGATCGCGTGCCTGACGCTGCGGGCTGTTCGCATTGTCGCTGCTCACGTTGGCTCCGTCGGCCAGAGGCTGGCCGGGTTGGGTGCGTTGACGTTCTTCTCAAGGTAGTCGAGGAATGTCTCGCGAGCGATGTCTCTGGCACCCATGCTGGCCAGATGGGGCGTATGCATCTGGCAGTCGATCAACGCGAAATCGTGGCGCTGAAGGTGCCGCGCCAAATGTACCAACGCTATCTTCGAAGCATCGGCAACGTGGCTGAACATCGATTCGCCGAAAAAGACGCGCCCGATCGACAGCCCGTACAACCCACCGACCAGCGTCTGCGACTGCCAAACCTCGACGCTATGCGCATGCCCCAGGCGGTGAAGGTCCACGTAGGCCTTTCGCATGGCGTCGTCGATCCAGGTGCCTTCGGCATCGGCGCGGGTTTCGGCGCAAGCGGCAATGACACGCGGGAACGCCCGGTCGAAGCTCACTTCGAAGCCACCGTTGCGCAGGCGCTTGTCCAGACTTCGGCGGACGCGTATCTCCTCCGGGAACAGCACCATGCGGGGGTTTGGCGACCACCACAGGATGGGCTGGCCCTCGGCATACCACGGAAAGATGCCCTGTCGATAGGCACTCAGCAGCCAGTCGGGGCTTAGCGCACCCCCCGCGGCTAGCAGACCGTCGGGTTCATCGAGCGCCTGAGAGGCTGGCGGAAAAGCGACGATATGTGGCGGTAACCAGGGCAGCATGCGTTCGGCCGGACAAGAGAGCGGCCAACAGCATAGCAAACCTTGAATGGCGTGATGCCTTTTGCATCTTTTGCCGCGGGCGTCATCAAGATTGTCGTCGTCGCCGCCGATAAGAGCCTTGATTCCTCAATCTCGGAAACCACCATGGCTGCATTTCGACAGCGTCTTCGCAGTGCCGGCATCGGTACCAAGCTGGCCCTTATCGTTGCCTTTCTTCAAGCCGCCGTGCTCCTGGGGCTGGCCTTCGCCATGGCCCAGGCGAGCACGACGCAACTGCGTGAAGCCACGACGCATGAGCTGAAAACCCAGCAGGATTCCATCGGTGACATGCTGTCGTTGTTCGATTATAGCCTGCAGCAACAGGCGGACCGGTTCCTGAGTATTTTTTCGGAGCAGTATTCGGGGCGTTTCGTATTGAGCCCAGACCAGCTCGTCGAAGTCTCGGGGCGCCAGACACCGGCGCTCAAGGATGGGCTTGAAGTGCTCAACGACAATACCTGGAAGCTCGATCGGTTCACCAAGCAGACGGGTACGCCAGCAACGATCTTTGCGCGCGACGGGGATGACTTCGTGCGCATTTCCACGTCCCTCAAGAACGAGAATGGCGAAAGGGCGATGGGAACATTGCTCAGTCGGGACTCGAAGAGCTATGCCAGGCTGATGGCGAATCAGCCGTATATTGGTCTCGCCAGGCTTTTTGGCACCGACTACATCACCAAGTATCAGCCCATCCAGGACAGAGATGGTCAGGTCGTCGGTGCGCTGTTCGTGGGTGTCGATGTCAGTGCCGAGATGGCTCAGGTTCAGGATCGTATTCGTGAAATGGGCATCGGTGATGCCGGCTACACCATGCTGGCCTCGGCAGCCGGTGATCAGAAGGGGGAGGTCATTGCCGGCGGGCCCTACGAGGGGCGGAACTTGTTGGACGGCGAAATGGGGGAGCTCTTCGCACCGCTGTTCGAGGCGTCATTCGGCGACATCGAATATACCGCCAGCAGTGGCGAAGGGCGGCTGGTGCGCTACTCGCGCTATCCCGAGTGGCAATGGGTCGTGGCCGGTTCGGTCTCGGTCGATGAAATGCAGGCGGGGGTGATCGCGGCGCGGGATCGCTTCCTGCTGATTGCACTTGTGCTGGCCGCGGCGCTGAGTGTGACGCTCTACTGGATCGTCAAGCGGCTGGTGACGCAGCCCATGAGCCGCGTTGTCAACCTGGCTCAAGCCTTGGCGGAGGGAGACCTGTCGCAGCGCATCGACACGAGCCGGCGTGATGAAATCGGCCAACTGGTTGCCGCCATGAACGGTATCGGCAACGGGCTCGAGCGTATCGTGGCGCAAGTGCGTACGGCAGTTGCGCAGACCGAAAGCCATACCCGGGAGCTGGCGTCCGGCAACGCTGAACTGGCGTCGCGCACCGAATCCCAGGCGGCGAGCCTTGAGCAGACCGCTGCCAGCACCGAAGAGATCAACGCGACGGTTCGTCAGAATGCGCAGCGGGCGCAGGAAGGCGATGAGCAGGCGCAGCGAACCGTGGCGGCAGCGGGTGAAGCGCAGAGCACCGTCGAGGCAACGTCGGAGGCGATGCAGCGTATCGTCGGCATGGCGACGCAGATCTCCGAGGTGGTGGGCGTGATCGATGGCATCGCCTTTCAGACCAACCTGCTGGCGTTGAACGCCTCCGTCGAAGCCGCTCGGGCCGGCGAGCACGGTCGCGGTTTCGCCGTGGTGGCTCAGGAAGTCCGGAACCTGGCGGAGCGCTGCACGACGTCGGCGCAGCAGATCAAGGCGTTGATCGGCAAGACCGTCGACGAAGTCGACAGCGGCAACCTGCGCGCGGCCGAGGCGGGGCAGCGGGTCACCGAGATCGTCTCCCAGGTCGAACGCATCAGCACGCTGATCTCGGAGATCCGGCTGGCATCCGAAGAGCAGTCTCGCGGTATCGAGCAGATCAACGTGGCGATATCCCAGATCGACGAGACCACCCAGAGCAACGCCGCGCTGGTGCGTCAGTCCAGCGTGTCGACCCGGCAGTTGAACGAGCAGAGTCGCCGGCTGGCGGAAACCGTCTCGCTGTTCCGGTTGCGTAACGCACCGCCGGCCGAGACAGGCGAGGCCGAGATTGTCTCGCGCCTGGACGAGACGGAGCGGCGAACGACGGCCAGCGAGCCTCTGCCGGCTTGATCTGGCGCCTCGCGGATCATGGATTTCATGACCTGCCGGCGCCCCCTGTGATGTCGACGCGGCCCCCGGTATGATGGCGGGTTGAAGAGGTCGAGCCCATCAGCGGCTCGGCCGTGATCGTCAATGCCGCGAGCGGAATGGAATGCCGCCAGCGGCGTGGCAGTTGATCGTGTTACGCCACGCCAGATCGGGCGCGAGGGGGTTGATCATTTGAGTGCCAAGAGTTCGGCCAAAAAGAGCCGTCGTCCATCAACGCAAGCGCAAGCCAAGGAGCAGGCCCGCCACGTGATCATGCGCCTACAGGGCGTGACTCGCGAAGGTGCCGTGATTCTGTTGCTCGCCATCTGCGTTTTTCTGCTGTTGGCCCTGTTCAGCTACACGCCGACGGACCCCGGCTGGTCCCATAGCGGGCCGGATCAATCGGTTTCCAACTGGATGGGCAGGATCGGTGCCTGGCTATCCGATGTGCTCTATTCGCTGTTCGGCGCCAGTGCGCTGTGGTGGCCAGGCATGTTCGGTCTGGGTGCCTGGCGACTGATGCGCCAGACCCAGGTGCAGATCGCCTGGGACCCCATGGCGCTCGCCGTTCACACCGGCGGGCTGGTGCTGCTGTTGATGAGCACGACCACGCTGGGTGACCTGCATTTCTACAACGCTGCCAGCGATCTTCCTAACCAGGCGGGCGGCATTCTCGGCCGTGGTATCGCCGGTTCTCTCGGCTCGCTGGTCGGTGTGCGAGGCACCACGCTGATCGCCATCGCGGCATTCATGTGCGGCTTCACGCTGTTCTCCGGCATGTCCTGGTTGACGGTGATGGATGAGCTCGGTAGCTCGCTCAATCGGCTGTTCCATTGGACGAAAGCTCGCGCTGGCGAGCGTCGTGAGGCGCGGGAAACTCGTCGTCTCGACAAGGCCGAGGCACGCAGCATGGCCGCCGATGACGCGGCAGCGGCGGACGATGCCGGTGCGATGGATGAGGAAGACGCGCCGCGCCGGAGCGCGTGGTGGGCCAGGTTGCTGCCGTGGAACCGGCTGCCCTGGAACAGGGCGCCGGATCTGGAGCAGTGGGAAGACGACGACATGGCCGCCGAACGGCCAGTCCGGCGGGAACCTGCCTGGGAGAGCGCGGTGGGTGCGGCTACCGACAGGGTCGAGCCTCGTGACACCTCGATGTGGCGTCATGACGGTCGTACGGACATTCCGTGGGATGTCCCGGCGCGAACACCGTCTGCCAAACGGCCTGAAGCTTCCTACACCGCTCGCCAGCAGCGTGACGAAGCCCGCGAGCCCACGCTGGGTCGGCTACCGGGCGAGGAGCCCGAAGTACCGCAGCGAACGGCGCCGGCGACCCGCTTTGGAGGCGAGGCCTCGGCCCGGCAGCCATCTTCCACCGAGTCAGGGCCGAGCAGGATATCGGCAACCGACGACTCGACGAATGCCGTCGCTGCCTCGTCGGCGATCTCGGCCGCCGAGGCTCAGGGCAGGCCGGATGCCGGGGAGGAATCCGGGCCGGAAAGTACGCCGTTCCGCGCCGATGTCACCCGGCGACGCATACCCGATGCCTTTCAAGCGCCAGCAGGCGAGTCCTCGTCCGTGCCTCCGGCTCCCCGGGGCGACATCGACGAGCGCCAGCACGGTGAGGCGTTCCGGCACGGCGAAGAGTTCCGGTACGGTGAAGCGTTCCGGCACGATGAGGAGCCCCGGATTGACGACGAGAGCCGTCAGCCGCGGGAACCTGCGCCGGAGCTCGCTGCAGACGAGCAGCGTGCCGTCACGAACGCGCGGGAATCCGCGCAGAGCGAGCCGGGGCTCTCCGCGAACGACGAGGACGCGCCGACCCAGCAGTGGGGGATTCGCGCGGAACGCGAGGAGCCGATGGCGGATTGGCGTCCAGTAGCGGCCTCCCAGGCCGACGAGCCGGCAGCCGACACCGAAGAGCCGGTGATCGATATCGAAGGATCGGCGAGGGCGCCGGAAGAGGCGTTTTCGACCGAGCCGACAGACGATCAGCCTCGCCATTCGGGCATCAACTGGCGGGAAGCCGAAGCGGACGGCGGCGAGATACCCTCGGAGCCAATCATCTCTTCATCGCCATCGCCATCGCCATCGTCGGCGCATGAGCCGAGCCGCTCAGTTACCGAGCGAACGCCGCAGCGTCAGGAACCGTGCTTCGATATCGCCGACGATGATCGGACATCCGTGAGCGGCGGCGACAGGAGCGGGAACAGAGGCGAGAGAGGCGAAAGCGTGGCTGCCGGCCTTTCGACGGCGCCGCAGCCTTCGTCAGTGCCGGCATCGACACCCCCCAGCGAGGGGCGGCTGGCGACGGCAGCTCAAGCCAGGGCCGCCGCCGATGACCAGCCGACATTGTGGACCGTCGAGCATCTGCAGAGCCAGCGCCCGGTCATGGATGATATGCCGGAGCCGAGCGGCGATCTGCCGTCGATTCGCCTGACCACGCCCGCCGATCCGGAGCAGCCAAACTATACGCCGGAACAGCTGGCCGACATGGCCGACCTGCTCGAAATGCGGCTGCGCGAATACGGGGTCAAGGCGGAAGTCGTCGAGACCTGGCCGGGGCCGGTCATCACCCGCTTCGAGATCCGCCCGGCGGCCGGCGTGAAGGTTTCCAAGATCAGTAACCTGGCGAAGGATCTGGCACGCTCGCTGATGGTGAAGAGCGTGCGCGTAGTCGAGATCATTCCCGGCAAGCCGACGGTGGGGATCGAGATTCCCAACCCCAACCGGGCCATGATTCGCATTCGCCAGGTGCTGGATTCCGACGTCTACCAGAATGCCGAGTCGCCGGTCACGCTGGCGCTGGGCCAAGACATCGGCGGCAAGCCGGTGGTCGCCAACCTCAACAAGATGCCTCACCTGCTGGTCGCCGGCACCACCGGCTCCGGTAAATCGGTGGGGATCAACACCATGCTCGTGTCGATGTTGCTCAAGGCAACGCCGGACGAGGTGCGCATGATCATGGTCGATCCCAAGATGCTCGAGCTTTCCGTCTATGACGGTATTCCGCATCTCCTGGCGCCCGTCGTCACCGACATGAAGGAGGCAGCCAACGCCTTGCGCTGGTGCGTTGCCGAAATGGAGCGACGCTACAAGCTGATGGCGGCCATGGGCGTGCGCAACATCGCCGGCTTCAACGCCAAACTCGACGAAGCCGAAAGTCATGGCGCCCAGGTGCAGGATCCGTTATGGGAGCCGCAGCCCTGGGAAATGCACGAGCAGCCGCCGGTGCTCGACAAGCTGCCGTACATCGTGGTGGTGATCGACGAATTCGCCGACATGTTCATGATCGTCGGCAAGAAGGTCGAAGAGCTGATCGCGCGCCTGGCCCAGAAGGCGCGTGCGGCCGGTATCCACCTGATTCTGGCCACCCAGCGGCCCTCGGTCGACGTGGTAACGGGGCTGATCAAGGCCAATATCCCGACGCGCATGGCGTTCCAGGTATCGTCCAAGATCGACTCGCGCACCATCCTCGATCAGGGCGGGGCCGAGAACCTGCTAGGCCACGGTGACATGCTCTACCTGCCGGCCGGTGCTGGCATGCCGCAGCGTGTCCACGGCGCCTTCGTCGATGACGACGAGGTGCATCGCATCGTCGAGGACTGGAAGCGTCGCGGCGAGCCCGAGTACATCGAGGAGATCCTGTCCGGCGGGGTATCCGCCGACGCCCTGGCCGGGCTCGAAGCCGACGGCGGCGACGGCGACGACGCCGAGCAGGATGCGCTCTACGACGAAGCCGTGCAATTCGTCACCGAGACACGCCGCGCCTCCATTTCCGCCGTCCAGCGTCGCTTCAAGATCGGCTACAACCGCGCCGCCCGACTGGTGGAAGCGATGGAGCAGGCCGGTGTCGTCTCCTCGATGGGCACCAATGGTTCGCGGGAGGTTCTCGCACCACCACCGGTCGGCCATTGATCGAGAGCTGACGGCCATAGGGTGAGGTAAAACCCTATGGCCGTTTTGCTGTCTCAGCAATGACCACGATCATTTCACGTCATTACCACAATGATTCCACGCCATTGATCCAAGATCGTCGATGAAAGTCCGACGATTCACGATAAGGAATGCCCATGCGCAAGATGAAGAGGTTGGCTGTCGCCGGATCGCTGTTGCTGGCACCGGTGCTGATGACGCAGAACGCCGTGGCGGACCAGGCCTCTGCCGATCGCCTGACTCATCTGCTGGAGCCGCTGAAGACCTACTCTGCGGATTTCGAACAGCAGATCCTGGATGCCTCGGGTTCGAGCCTGCAGGACACCAGCGGGCACATGTGGTTGTCGCGTCCCGGACATTTCCGCTGGGAAGTGAACGAACCGTATCGCCAGCTGGTGGTCTCCGACGGCAACGAAGTCTCGCTCTACGACCCGGATCTCGAGCAGGTCACCATTCAGCCGCTGGATGATCGCGTTACGCATACGCCCGCGCTGCTGCTCTCCGGAAGCGCTTCGGAGCTCTCCGACAATTATGACGTGTCGCGTCAGCAACAGGGCGCCAGCGAGACCTTTACCCTGGTTCCTCAGGCCAACGATACCCTGTTCGAGCAGCTCAAGCTGACCTTCTACAGCGAGAAGCTCGATGCGTTGCAGATGACCGACAGCACCGGCCAGCGCACGGCCATCGACTTCGATAACGCGCAGATCAATATCGATATCGACCCCGGCCAGTTCCAGTTCCAGGCGCCCGAAGGTGCCGACGTGATCCGCGAGCAGGCCCCCGCGACGCCGTAACCCTCTCGCTTTTCGGTCGACTCGCCCCCGTCGTGTTCGTCACGGCGGGGGCGAATGCGTTTCAGGAAGCAGGCTGCCGGGGCGGGTTCGCCGGTCAGGACTCGTTGTCCGCCTCCCGATCCAGTTCGGCACGCCATGTCTGCATCTGCTGGAAGCGCTTTTCCTGACCGTAGTCGCTGGGGTCGTAGAAACGTGCGCGGGGCAGGTTCGGCGGCCAGCAGTCATGTTCGGTGCCGGCGGGGTAACCATTGGGTTCGTTGTGGGCATATCGATAGCCGTCGCCGTAGCCCAGTGACGACATCAATTTAGTGGGCGCGTTGCGCAGGTAGACCGGCACTTCCAGGTCGGGATGCGCGGCGACGAACGCCTTGGCCTGGCTCCAGGCCTGGTCGATCCGATTGCTCTTGGGGGCGATCGCCAGGTGGATCGCGGCATGGGCGATGGCGCGCTGCCCTTCGTAGTCGCCCAGGCGCAGATAGGCATCCCACGCCGCCATGACCAGCGGCAGCGCGCGCGGGTCGGCGTTGCCCACGTCTTCCGAAGCAATCGCGGCCAGGCGCCGGACGATGTCCAGCGGATCGCCGCCGCCACTGATGAACTGGGCGATATACAGCAGGGCCGAGTCGGGGCGTGAAGAGCGCACCGACTTGTGAACGGCCGAGAGCAGGTCGTAGTAGTGCTCCCCCTGCTTGTCGAAGGCGGCGCCCTGATGGCCGATCACTTCGATCACGGCATCCCGATCGAGATGTTCGCCATGCTCGTCGGTCTTGGCGAAATCGCAAGCGGTTTCCAGCAGGCCCAGGGCGCGGCGGGCATCTCCGGACGCTGCGCGGGCGAGAATCGACAGCGTCTCGTCGCTGGCGCGGATATTGCGCACCCCCAGCCCCAGCGGTTCGTTGCCGAGCGCGCGCTTGAGCACCGTGATCAGTTCGCTTTCGTCGAGTGTCTTCAATACGTAGACCCGGGCTCGCGACAGCAGCGCCGAATTGACCTCGAACGACGGATTCTCGGTAGTGGCGCCGATCAGCGTGAGCAGGCCGGATTCGACATGGGGCAGCAGGGCGTCCTGCTGGCTCTTGTTGAGACGGTGGATCTCGTCGAGAAAGAGCAGGGTCTGCCGCTCGCGCATCTGGCCGTCCCGAGCCCGCTCGACCGCCGCGCGGATGTCCTTGACGCCTGCCATGACGGCAGACAGCTGCTCCAGCCGGGCGCCGGAGGCTTCCGCCAGGATTTCGGCCAGCGTCGTCTTGCCGACACCCGGCGGCCCCCACAGGATCATCGAGCGCACACTGGCGGTTTCCGCCATGCGCCGCAGCGGCTTGCCGGGGCCGACCAGGGCCTGCTGCCCGATGTAGTCCTCCAGCCGGCGCGGCCGCATGCGGTAGGCGAGAGGGGCGTTGTCGGTGCGGGAGTCACCTCGAGAGGCGTCGTCGGCAAAAAGGTCCATGGCATCTTCCAGGCTGGCTGACGGCAGCGAAACGGTACATTTCGCTACAGCGATTCAGACGTTAGGCGTAGAGCGTTTATCGTAAAAACCGCTAGGGTATGAAATTCTAGCGTGTGACTGGAGGCAGACCCAATCGATCGTCGACAGGAAGGCTATCCGAGACTCGTCTACCTAGGCCGGCGTTGCCCGTCGCGCCGCGACAGGGCGAGGATCACGAGTTCCAGCGCCAACTCTTGAGACAGGCGCTACACTAGGCTGACAAACGCGGCGTTACCCGACATCGCGCTTCACGGACAGGAGACTCACCATGCCCATGCTGACTCAATTGCGTCAGGACCATGCCAACATGGCGCGCCTGCTGCATGTGTTGCAACTCAAGCACAAGACGCTGGCCGACGGTGAACGGCCCGATTTTCGGCTGATCCGAGAAGTCGTGGATTATATCCTCGACTACATGAGCGGGTTCACGATTCCGCTGGAGCGAATCTGCAGCGATCGACTGGTGGCCCGGGAATCCGGGATCAACGCGCTGACCGAGCGCTTGGCTGGCGATTATCAGCACCTTCACCAGCAATTGATGCGGCTCTCCCGGGACATCGACATGATCCTCATGGACGGGGTGATGCCGATGGACAAGTTCGCCGACGATCTCAAGTCTTATCTCGAAGCGCATCGGGCCTACCTGCGAGCCGAACGTGAAGAGCTGTTCCCGCTGATCCGGGAGCATTTCGACGAAGACGATCTGGCACGGCTGGCCGCCGAGCTGCCTGCTCAGGCCGGCGCCGAACTGGCGCGGTTGCAGGAGGCCTACCCGGAGCTGTACACCGAGTTTCGCGAGGCACCCTCGCCGGTGTAGCCTCGGGGCTGTCCAACTCCCGCCGGTTTTCCATCCTGCCCGCTCTGCCTTTGCCCACGATGACGATCGCCACTGCGCGATCGTCGTCGCTTGCGTAGAATGATCCCCCTGAAAACAGTGGCAGGGGACAAGATGGATCGGCTGCAAGCGATGCAGGTTTTCCGTGCGGTGATCGAGGCCGGCAGCTTCGCTGGCGGTGCCCGGCGCCTGGGTGTTTCCAATGCCATGGTCAGCAAGCAGGTCTCGCGGCTCGAGGAGACGCTCGGCGTGCGTCTGCTGGTACGTACCACACGCCGTCTGCAATTGACTGCGGAAGGGGAGCGCTACCTGACGACGGCGACTCGCCTGCTCGACGAGCTGCAGGAGCTGGAGGCGGGAATCGGAGAGCAGCGCGGCGAGGTACGTGGCCGACTGAGACTTTCGGCGCCGGTGGACTTCGGTGCCCGCTCGCTGATGCCGGCGCTGCAGGCTTTCGAGGCGGCTCACCCGGCAGTCTCCCTGGATCTGGTGCTGGAGGACAGACGCGTCGATCCGCTGGCCGAGGATTTCGATCTGGTCGTGCGTATCGGCGAACTGGAGGATTCCGGTCTGATCGCCCGCCCGCTGATGCGGATGCCGTTGCACCTATACGCGTCGCCGGCCTATCTCCACCGTCACGGGACGCCGCGGCACCCACGCGATCTCAAGGATCATCGGTGCCTGCACTACACCTTGTCGCGGCATGGACTCTACTGGCCATTCTGGGTCGATGGTGAGGTCTATCGCTGGCGGTTGCAGCCGGCGTTTTCCTGCAACAACGGTCGGGCGCTGGTGGAAGCCGCGGTGATGGGCATGGGGTTGACGTTGAAGCCGGCCTCCCTGGCGGCGCCGGAGGAGAGAACCGGCCAGTTGGTTCGTGTGCTCGAGGTATTCGAGATGCCGCCGCTCGATGTGCACCTGCTGTATGCCGAGCGTGACTACATGCCGGCCCGGTTGCGGGCGCTGATCGACGCCTTGCTCGACTACTTCGGAGAGGGTCAGCGGTATGATTGATGCGCTGATTTTCGACTCGGGCGTCGGTGGCCTCTCGGTCAGCGCCGAAATTCGGCGGCGGATGCCGTGGCTTCCGTTGGGCTACGTCTGTGACAATGCTGCATTGCCTTACGGCACCAAGGATGACGCCTGGCTGGTGGCTCGGATCGTCGCCGTGTGTGAAAGCGCCTGCCGACAAGCCCGCCCCCGCGCGCTGGTGATCGCGTGCAATACCGCCAGCACCCTGGCGCTGGAGGCGCTGAGGGCGCGGCTGTCGATACCGGTCATCGGCACGGTCCCTGCGATCAAGCCGGCGGCCGAGACGACGCGAAGCCGCACGATCGGCCTGCTCGCCACCCGCGCCACCGTCCGCCGCCCTTATCTGGATCGACTGATCGAAGACCATGCGCGGGGCTGTCGTGTCATCCGGGTGGCGGCGGACGCGCTGGTCATCGAAGCCGAACGTCCGCTCAAGGGGCAGGCGGTCGATCCAGCCAGGGTTCGCGAGGCTATCGCACCGCTCAGGGCAGCGGAGGAGATCGACGCCGTCGTGCTGGGCTGCACCCATTTTCCCCTGCTGCACGATTATCTCGAGCCCTTGCTGCCGTCAGGCGTTCATTGGATCGATTCCGGGGCGGCCATCGCCAGGCGTCTCGAGTCCGTGCTCTGGGGCGCCCCGGCGCCGGCCGCCGCTGCCGAGGCGGAAGAGCGCGCCACCCGTTCGCCGGATGCCCGCAGTTGGGCGACGGCCGCGTCGGCGCCGGGATTGGCATCGGCGCTGATGCGTTTCGGTTATGCGCCGCCCGCGATGCTCGAGATCGCCTCTCCAGCCGTTGCCGTCCACGTTTCATGAGTCATTGCGCTATTTCTGCTTGAGGATTTCTGGTTTGGTGATTTTCGATATCGACCCTTCCCGCTACGACGCTCAGCTCGAGGCCAAGCGCGAGCGCATCGAGCGGCAGTTCGCCCGCTTCTCGCCGCCGCCGCTGGAGGTGTTCGCGTCGCCGCCGTCGCACTACCGCATGCGCGCCGAATTCCGAGTCTGGCACGAGGGAGACGATCTCTACTACGCGATGTTCGAGCCCGATCCGGAGGCACCGCGTCACCGGGGCCGGGTCGCGCAGCGTGTCGTCCGGGTCGACCGCTTTCCGGTCGCCAGCGAGCGCATCAACGAACTGATGCCGCAGCTGCTGGACGCGATTCGCGACGAGCCATTGATGCGGCGCAAGCTGTTCCAGATCGAGTTCCTCACCACCCTGAGCGGCGAGGCGCTGGTCACGATGATCTATCACAAGCCGCTGAACGATGAGTGGGA
>Ga0208300_100517_pt1 | contig 26212 bp, 22 predicted proteins | sample 23_taG_FD_184096 | JGI IMG/M metagenome (GOLD analysis project Ga0208300, IMG submission 184096) | Marine viral communities from Cariaco Basin, Caribbean Sea - 23_WHOI_OMZ (SPAdes) (version 2) | ecosystem: Environmental > Aquatic > Marine > Oceanic | place: Caribbean Sea: Cariaco Basin...
CTGTCTCTGGTAAGCTTGTTGGATACGATGACTCGGCTTCAGAGCCAGCCATGAACCGCCGTATACGGAACCGTACGTACGGTGGTGTGAGAGGACGGGGGAGGTAACTCCCCCTCCTACTCGATTCCGGAATTTGTGTTTATGTTGTGCCAGTCAGGGCAACCAGATTTCAAAAACGCCACCACCAAGGCTGCCGCCATTGTGCAATTTGATGGCTCCGGTTCTTTTCCCGTCGCTGTGAAGCTCGGCAACGGAAGACGCAAAGAACAGCCCGAGGCTGGTGCTGCCACTTTTGAAATCCAGGGATTTGAAGCTCAGGGTGCCAGTGTGCTGCATGCTGTCCGGGTACCCCTTTCCGTCGTCTTCAACACCTATCACGAGATAGCCGTCCCTTTCGCCGGCCGTAAGGCGGATCTTGCTCTTGGTGTAGCGTATGGCGTTATTGATGGTGTTATTGAGCGCGCCGGTCAAAAGATCCTCGTCGAAAAAGCCGTTAATCTCCTCGGCCTCTACCGAGCAATCAATGCCCAGACCCTTGAGTAGCGGGGTGTGCCGGACCAGGTGTTCGGAGAGGAAGTCGGGCACAAAGTGCTCCTCAATATGAGCAGACAGGTTATTTTCCCCCAGCCGGTAGATACCCAGAAGCTGAACCAGGTCGTTATGCATGCGTTCGGCTTCATACTGCAGGGTATTGAATCGTGAAGACTCCCCCAGTGCTCTCTCCTGTTCTGATCGCAGTTCGTCCAGGGAATTCAGGAGCATACCAAGGGAGTTCTTCATATCGTGAACAGCGGAGGCAAGGACCATTGAAAAATCAATATTATGGTTGTTCATTCGGTGAGCCCCTTCAGCTTGCGTTGCAAGGCGATATAACGTCGGTGTTGGCGGTGTTGCCCTGGCAGGTTTGATAACCGGTCCAGGCAGGTCTGGCAACGCCTGAGAAGATCGGTTTTTTCCGGGTTATTGTCGTATTCCTTCATCAGCACCTGCACCAGGTTCAGGTTCAGGGCGGCATGATCAGGAACAATTTCCAGGGCTTTGGTAAACGTGTCCGCGGCTTCCCGCAGGTCCCCGGACTCAAACGCCCTGATGCCGTCGCGGTTAAGCGTGCGGGCCATGATCTTCTGACGGAATCCGACAGGCTCGTCCAGGAGACTTTCGATTTTCTGCAGGGTGTCTGGATCATCGCTGAAACGTTCGGCCATTTCGGCCAGAAGCTGTTTCGCTTCCGTCTCGTGGCTCATCCGGAACAGGGTTTTTGCATAGTCCAGCGCCGTTTGTACGTCCAGTGTTGTGGTGTCCTGAAGCTCAGGCCTGATTCTTTCGAGGATCTTGGCCGCCTGCTGATCCTGCCCCTGGCCAGCATACACCCGGCACTGAATGATCTGACTGCGCACCGCGATGTCTTCTTCCTCCGCGAACCGTTTTTCCATTTTTTTCAGCATAGCCAGTGCTTCTTTGGCCCGCGCGGCGCCTTCTTCTTCCAGATCGCCCTCACTGAGGTCGGACAACGTTTGCCCGAGAGCAAGATAATGGCCAGAGTTGTCGTGAATCGAGTAGGTTCCGAGCTCAACGGTCCGGCGCCACGCATCCGACGCAGTGTCCATGTCCTGATTGGAGCCGGCCAGCTCCGCCAGATGCTTCTGTCTGAGCAGGGCATTAGGGGAGTGTTGTGCGGCCTGTTCGAGTATTTGCTGGGCCTGGGTCGGACGACCCTGTCGCTCCAGACCTTCCGCGAGGAGGTCATAGGCTTCCATATAGTCTGGATGCTTGGCGATAAGCTCCCGAAGTCCATCAACTGCGTCGTCGAAGCTTCGTTTTGCAAGCAGGACTTTGCAGCGGCCAAACCTTGCCCATGAAAGCTCACGTTGGGCCAGCACATCGTCAAAAACCTTGAGCGCGTGAGCGAGATCCCCCAGTTGGAAGTAGAGGTCTCCCAGGGTTTTCATCAACCAGGTTTTGTAGCGGGGTTGCCTGGGGAGTGCCTGGAGGCATAGGGAGATGGCCTCCGGATAGTTCTCCCGGTCGATTTCCCGGTTAATGGGCATAAGCGCGTTACGCTGGCTGATGAGGCTGCCAAGTCTTTTCTCTAGAACTGCCCGGTTGATCGGTTTGGTCAGATAGGCATCCGGCTGATATTCCCGAGCCCCCATTACCATTTCCTTGGATGTCTCGGCGGTGACCATCAGAAACAGGGAGGAGCGCTTCAGGAGCTTTTTATGGCGGAGTTCTTCCAGTATGTGCTGCCCGTTTTTGCCTTCCCCAAGGTTGAAGTCACAGAGCACTACATCAACGTGGTTGTAGGTGCAGTACTGGATAGCCGGATTGGCATGGGCAACCAATTCGATTTTGTCTGCGCCACAGCTGCGTAACATCTGGCGTATGGACAACCGGAAGTTCTCGAAGTCATCAATAATCAGGAATGTCAGCTTGCCGAAAGGATTGAAATCGGTTTTTGAATCGGTCATGAGCGCTTCTGCTTGAGTAACTTGTTAACCAGCGCCCGCAATGCAGCGGGTTTTACAGGCTTGTAGAGAATCTGGTAACCACGGTTAATGGCATCTTCCCGAACTTCGGGTGCCATATACCCGGTGATAAGTATCCCCGGGATGTCCTCGCTAAGCGCGTCACGGATACTGTCCATGGCATCCAGGCCATTCTTGTTATCATCAAGCTGGTAATCGGCAAGTATAATATCGGGTCTCTGGCCTTCCAGTTTTTCCATGGCATCTTCGAGGCTTTCCGCAGCGGTCACATCACACTTCCAGTTACCAAGCAAAGCCACCATGCCGTGAAGAATGGCAGGGTCGTTGTCGATACACAGGAAGTGCAGGCCGCCGAGGTTCGAAACCCGTCGTGAGGTTGAGGCAGACTTAGTGGCGACGGGCTCGTTCTGTTCCGGCGCGGCGACAGGGACGGTGATTCCGAACACACTGCCACGGCCCTGAACCGAGTGTACGCTGACCGGATGGTTCAGCATGCCACTGATCCGGTCCACGATGGCCAGGCCGAGCCCGAGCCCTTTCTTGTCCCGGCCGTGCTGGAAACGGCGAAACTCCTCGAAAATGTGCGCCAGCTGGTCTTCGGGTATACCCGGACCCGTGTCCCAGACTTCAATGCGGATATACCCCTTTAATCTCCGGCAGCCGAGCAGAATCTTCCCTTCCGGCGTATAGCGTATGGCATTGGACAGGAAATTCTGGACCACACGGCGCAGCAATTTGGCGTCCGAGCGGATCCAGACACTGCTGGGTACAACGTGGAGCTCCAGGTCCTGATCCTTGGCAATCGCCGAAAAGTCGGTCGCAAGATGTCGCATGATCTCATTAACCGGGAAGGCCCCGATGTCCGGTTCCAGTGCACCTGCATCAAGTTTGGAGATATCAAGCAATGTACTGATGATCTCTTCGGCAGCACCGAGGGAACTGTCAATATGATCCACCAGATCTTTCATTTCAGTATCGTCGGCCTTGCCAGCCAGGGCAGAGGTAAACAGACGGGCCGCATTGAGGGGCTGCAACAGATCATGACTGGCCGATGCCAGAAACCGGGTCTTGCTCTGGTTGGCCTGCTCGGCAACGGATTTCGCTTTCAGCATCTGCTCATTGATGACCTGAAGCTCCTGGGTACGCTCCTTCACCCGTTGTTCAAGGTAGATATTGGTTTCCTTGAGGGCCTGCTCGGTCCTTCGCATGGCTGTGATGTCCTGGAAGGTGGTTGCATAGCCACCCCCGGGTATCGGGCTGCCGTCTACCCGCAGGACGGTTCCGTCGGGCCTCTGGCGCTCGTAGGACATCGGCCGGCCTTCCCGCATGCTGGTGCAGCGGTCCTCGACAATTTCATCAATCCTGCGGGCTGACAGGTTGGCGTTGGTCAGGTTATACCGCATCAGATCTTCGACCGGGCGCCCAACCTTGACAAACCCCTTGGGGTAAGTGAACAGCTCGAGATAGCGATGATTCCAGACCACCAGTTGTTGCTGATGGTTAACCACCGAGACGCCCAGACTGATGTTTTCAATGGCTGACTGTAGCAGTTCCCGGCTGAACGTCATGGCCTGGGAGGCCTCATCGACGATGCTGACCACGTCCTCAATCTGCATGTCGCGACCGGTGAGGGTGGATTCCAGCACCACGCGGGCCGTGGAGGCCCCGATAACGGAAGCCAGCTGCCGCTCGATGTACTTCATGAGGTGGGCGGATGCAGGACGGTGTGGGTGCAGCCGGATGGCGTTGCGGCGCTCGTAATTCCGGAAAATCGTCTCGGAACGCTCCTCGCCCATGAAACGGTCGGTGAGGGCCTGCAGGTCAGAGGTCAGAATCTCGCCCTGCCAGCTCTGGTGCTGGGCGGTTTCCGCTTTCGGCTGGGGATCGTGAAAGAACGAGGCAATCTGGATTTTTTCCCGCACCCGTTGTCGGGTAAGCATGGAAAGCAGGATGTAGACCACGGTATTTATGCCAAGGCTCCAGATAATGCCATGGCTGATCTGATCCAGATCAGAGCCAAACAATGCCGTGGGTCGGGTCCAGTTGATACCCCAGATGCCCTGTTCAATCAGCGAGTCCGTTACCCATCCGGTGGTTGCGAGTGCCGGCAGCAGCAGGGTGTAGCACCACATCAGGAAACCCAGGCCGAGGCCCCAGACGGCGCCCATGTAGTTGCCGCGCCGCCAGATGATACCACCAACCAGCGCCGGCCCGAACTGCGCGGCTGCTGCGAAGGAAAGCAGTCCAAAGGCGGTCAGGCTGTAATCCTCGCCCGCCATACGGTAGAAGCCATAGGCAGTCAGCAGGACCACAAAGATCGCGACACGGCGAATGCTGAGCAGAAGATAGCTCAGGTCGTTGCGCCGGTTCATCCCCGGCCGGAAAAATTTCAGGAGCGCCGGCATGATAATTTCGTTGCTTACCATGGTGGCGATGGCGACCGAACTGACGATCACCATGGCCGCTGCGGCGGAGCCACCACCCAGAAACGCCAGTATCGCAAGCCATTCCTCCCCGGCCATGATCGGCAACTGGAGAATCAGTATATCGGGGTTGCCCGCGGCCGCTTCGGGAGACAGCATGCCCGCCGCAGCGATGGGAAGTACAAAGGCGGAGGCCACGATCAGGTAGATGGGCATGGCCCAGCGCGCGATCTCAAAATCCCGGTGATCGGTGTTCTCGACCACCATGACATGGAATTGTCTTGGCAGGCAGATGATAGCCAGCATCGCAACCAGGGTCTGGGTGATAAAGGCGGGAGCCTCGATGCCGTCGGTGGTCAGGGTGCCCATCAGGTCGGCGTCTTTCGCCCGGGAAAACAGGTCGCCGAATCCACCGTACAGGCCGTAGCCGACAAAAAGGCCGACGGCGATAAAGGCCACGAGCTTTATCAGGGACTCGAAGGCGACCGCCTGAATCATCCCCCGGTGGTGCTCCGTCGATTCCAGGTGCCGGGTGCCAAACAGCACAGTGAATACCGCCAGGGCCAGGGTGATGTACCAGGCAGAATCCTTCCAGGCCGCTGAGCTTAGCCCCTCGTAGCCGGTACCTGTCCCGGACAGGACGGCGAAGCCCATGGCAATGGCTTTCAGCTGCAAGGCAATGTAGGGAACGCTGCCTATGAGGGCGAAGGTTGCGATCATCGCGGCCAGGAGCTGTGATTTGCCGTACCTGGAGGCGATGAAATCGGCGATGGAGGTGCTGTTGTTGCGTTTGCTGATGTAGATAATCCGGCGCAGCATGTGAGCGCCGAACACGAAGACCAGCAGCGGGCCCAGGTAAATCGGGAGAAAGCCAAGGCCTTCCTGGGTGGCGCGGCCCACGGCGCCATAGAAGGTCCAGGAAGTAAAGTAAACTGCCAGTGACAGGGCGTAGATATGGGTTCGTGCCAGGCGCCGCCGATACAGCCCCGGATGTTTGTCGCCGGCCCAGGCGATCACGAACAGGATCGAAATGTAAGTGATGGAAATAAGAGCCAGCAACCAGGCGCTAATCATGGATATTCATTCCCGTCAGGGTCGGCAGGTCAGGGCGTCACGCTATTGTCGCATCATTCCGCACAGACGGTGTCATACAGGGCATCTCCGGGTTCAAGAACCTTCAGATTGTCTACCCGGGGGCTTCCGTCCGATCCCAGGGGCACGAGTTCCCGGGACGCACAGTTGATGATGTGAATGCGGTGGGAAACGGCGTCTATCACCTTCTGTTCGAAGCGATAGAGCGTAAACCGGACGATGTCATCGCTGTTTGTGTCACGGCTGATACTCTTGATATCCACAGTCGAAAAAGCGGTAACATACGGAAAAACAAAGGTCCAGGGCCGCCAGAGGATGCCGTCAGTTTCAGTATTCACAACCACGGCTTCTTCCGGCAGGCGGGATTGTTTCTGGTCGAACCAGGTGTATTCCATGTAGATGAGATAGCCGAGCATGCCGGCGCCGGCAAAAACGGGGATGATCCACTTCGGGGCTTTGTTTCGGGTAGCGGCCCTGATACCCAGAGCGATACCTGCGGCACCCAGGCCGCAGACTACTGTGGCAACAAATGTCCAGAACATAAAATAACTTCCTCAAAAAAGAACGGGCTCCCTCATTGAGGAAGCCCGTTCAGTATCAACCTGTCAGTTCAGGGAACGAATCAGGTTGAGATGTTGCTCAGTGGTCTTGAGCCTGACCGGCACCACGTGGGTAACGGACGCTTTCAACCAGCTCCTGAATCTCAACGGGCGGCTCTTCAGTTGCGTTGGATACAATGAAGGCTACCGCAAAGTTGACAATTGCGCCAACCGCGCCGATGGACAGCGGGGAGATGCCCAGCACCCAGTTCTCCGGGGTATCTGCCAGGTTGTTGGTACCCGGAATGAACAGCCAGCCCTTATAGACGAAGATGTACGCCAGGGTGAAGCCCAGGCCGGTCAGCATGCCGGAGATGGCACCGGTGTTGTTAACACGCTTGGAGAAGATACCCATCATCAGCGCCGGGAACAGGGACGCGGCGGCAATACCGAAGGCAAGTGCCACCACCTGTGCCGCGAAGCCCGGGGGATTGGCGCCAAGCCAGGTCGCCACCGCGATCGCGACAGCCATGGAGATCCGTGCTGCCAGCAGTTCGCCTTTCTCCGAGATGTTCGGGTTGATAGACCCCTTGATCAGGTCATGACTCACCGCGGAGGAAATCGCCAGCAACAGGCCCGCTGCTGTGGACAGTGCTGCCGCGAGGCCGCCCGCCGCAATGAGACCGACCACCCAGCCTGGCAGGTTGGCGATTTCCGGGTTGGCCAGAACCAGGATATCCCGGTTAACGACCAGCTCGTTGCCTTTCCAGCCACGGGCGTCAGCCTCGGATTGGAAAGCTTCGCTGTCGTTATACAACTGGATACGGCCATCTTCGTTCTTGTCGGTGAACTGAATCAGACCGGTAATTTCCCACTCCCTGATCCAGTTCGGACGCTCATCGTACTGGATTGGCTCAGCTGCGGTGCCGTCCGGGTAGATGGTGGTCATCAGGTTCAGGCGCGCCATGGAAGCAACAGCCGGCGCAGTCAGGTACAGCAGGGCGATGAAAACCAGGGCCCAGCCGGCTGACCAGCGCGCGTCGGCAACTTTCGGCACGGTGAAGAAGCGGATGATGACGTGCGGCAGGCCAGCAGTACCGATCATCAGTGACAGGGTAAACAGGACCATGTTCAGTTTGTTGTCCACGTCCGCGGTGTACTCGTTGAAGCCGAGGTCGGTGATGACCTGATTCAGCTTGGAGAGTAGCGGCATGCCGGAGTCCACGTGGGTGGAGAACAGGCCGAGACCGGGAATAGGGTTACCGGTCAGTTGCACGGAGATGAACACGGCAGGGATGGTGTAGGCGACGATCAGCACGCAGTACTGGGCAACCTGGGTGTAGGTGATACCCTTCATGCCTCCCATAACGGCGTAGATGAAGACCACGACCGCAGCAATGATCAGACCCAGGGTGGCGTCAACTTCGAGGAAGCGTGAGAAGGCAACACCGGCACCGGCCATCTGGCCGATTACGTAGGTCACGGACGCGACGATCAGACAGATAACCGCCACCAGGCGCGCATTCTTGCTGTAAAAACGATCACCGATGAACTCGGGTACGGTGAACTTACCGAACTTCCGCAGGTACGGGGCCAGCAGCATCGCAAGCAGAACGTAACCGCCGGTCCAGCCCATCAGGAAGGTGGAGTTGGCGTAACCACCGGCGGCAATCAGGCCCGCCATGGAAATGAAGGATGCCGCTGACATCCAGTCGGCACCGATCGCCATACCGTTGGTGATCGGATGAACGCCGCCGCCGGCAACGTAGAAGTCCTTGGTGCTACCGGCTTTCGCCCAGACAGCGATCAGGATATAGATGAGGAACGAGGCCCCTACGAAAATGATGTTGATGGCAAATTGGCTCATTCGTTCTTACTCCTCGTGCACGCCGAATTGTTCGTCGATCTTATTCATGCGCCAAGCGTAGAAGAAGATCAGAGCGATAAACGTAAGGATGGAGCCTTGCTGGGCGAACCAGAAGCCCAGATCGGTGCCACCAATCGGAATGCCCGCGAGCATCGGACGAAGCAGAATTGCAAAGCCATAAGATACCAGGGCCCAGACAATCAGGCTCCCGAATATCAGGCGCAGATTCGCCTTCCAGTACTTCTCAGCGTCGTAGCTATGACCAACTGACATAGGATCACTCCTGTTTTGTTGTTGTGGAGGTTGGGTGGGTTTTTGGCGAGGCACTTGGGTTAGAGAATTTATTATTCATATAAGTACTTCTCCGACTAGTTGTCCCTACTGACTTTACTGGTCAAGCGATTTATAGATATTGGCAAAAGGTCTAATTCTCAGTCATTTGCCGAATAATTGATCGAATTCTGCGCACTCGTTCGTAGCTGGAATTAAAAACGATGCATGTTTTGCAGTCGCCGGTGATAAAGAAGCTTGTCGTGGAGTCCCTTAAGGGTTTTTACCCCCTCCTTCCGGGCCTTGTTCAGGGCCACCAGGGTCAGCTCTGCGGTCGCCAGGGCATCGGACGCGGCGTGGTGCCGTTCAGTAACCTCCAGGCCAAAATAGTCCGCCCAGTGATCAAGGCCCTTGCCGCCCGTCTTTGTATTCGGAAAAAAGGCCGGCATCAGGTCTGCAACGTCCATCCAGGTGTGGCTCAGGGTGTAGCCAATCTGGGCCCGTAGGGTTCTCTCCAGGAATTTCTGGTCGAATGCCGAGTGATAGGCCAGTACGGGATCGCCGTTCATCCATTCCAGCAGGTAAAGCAGTGCATCTTCGGTTTCCTGGCCCTGGGTAAGGGCTTCGGGGCCAATTCCGTGGATGAGTACGGTTTCCCGTATATCCAGTTCCGGTCGCCTCAGAATCAGATCAAACTGGTCACTGAGGTGGATAATGCCGCCCCGGATGGCAACAGCGCCGATTGCGATGACCTCATCTTTCGCAGCATTCAGCCCCGTGGTTTCCAGATCGAGTACAATCAGGCGGCAATCGGATAGCAGCTGCTCCCCCGGTGATTTGGGATGGGGCAGATTGTCCGGGTCGTGGCTGCCAATCTTCCCGCCCCGGCGCTGCTCTATCCATTGTTTTATCTGTTCCAGCATGACGTGTTGCCTGACGGTCAGAGTTGGTAGGTCACTTCGAGTTTCTGTTGCAACCGCTGAGCCTGTCTGAAAGACTCCCGGAGGATGCGCCGATCCAATGGGTTCAGATCGTCCGGATCAATGTAGTTGGTCAGTTCTTCGCCCTTTTCGAGCATTTCCTGGTGGGCTCGCATCCGGATGGCCTGGATCAGGCTATAGCTTTCCTTCCAGGCATTGGCGTCCTTCGGATCAAAGACCCCTTTTTTTGCCAGCTCATCCATGCGCTCCAGGGTGTTTGCCGTTTCGACCCCGTTGGCTAATGCAAAGACCCTGATCGCTTCCACGAAGGGCGCAAGGCCCTGGCGTTTGAGGTCAAGCGCACGCTTTTTGCCTTCTGAGACATAGCGGAAATTCCGGAACATGGTCAGCGGCGGCTTCCGTTGAAAGGCATTGCCCGCCAGCATCTTCTGGAACAGGGCGTTTTTCCGGATACGGGACAGCACTTTGTCCAGCAGATCATGCAACGGCTCGGTGGCGCCAAACACCGCTCTCATATCGAGAAAGATTGAGGAGTACACCAGGTTCTGGGGTGTCGAGGCATCAATAAACCGGATAAACCAGTCGTCCCATTCCCTGTCACTGAGGCAAAGCTTCGGGTTGCTGGCCATGATGTTGCCTTTGCACAGGGTAAAGCCGCACTCCGCCAGCTCCTGGGTGACGGTCTGGGCAAATGGCAGCAGTTTCTCCCGAACCTGTTCTTCGGTCATGCCTTCCGGGGTCCGGAACAGGATGCCGTTGTCCTGATCGGTCAGCAGTGTCTGCTCCTGGCGCCCTTCGCTGCCGAAGGTCAGCCAGGTAAAGGGAATGCCCGGGTCGTTTTTCTTGATGTTCAGTTCCAGTACCCGTCGAACGGTTACGTCGTTCAGGGTTGTGATGATCTTGACCACCTGCCCGGAATCGGCGCCGTGGGCCAGCATGGCATCGACCAGACGGGACACGTCTGATCGCAGGCTGACCAGGGTGCGCAAGTGGGTGGCGGTACTGATGGTGCGGGCAAGGTTGACCAGATCCACCCGTTGAAGGGCGAAAAGGTCCCGCTCCGACACTACGCCAATAAGTTTGTTTTCATCATCGACCACGCACAAGTGGGCAAAATGGTGTTCCGCCATCAGCATGGCAGCCTCAAAGGCATCCGCATGGGAGGGCAGGCAGCAGGGCTCTTTCGTCATGACCTGCCGAATTGGCGTATTCAGGGGGCCCTTTTCCTCGGCGATCATGGTACGAAGATCCCGCAGCGTAAAAATGCCGGTTGGGTGGCGGTTGTCGTCGGTAACGATAATGCTGCCGACGTTGTTTTCGTGCATGCGTGCCACTGCTTTTCGTACCGGAAGGTCCGGGGAGCAGACAATCGGATTGCGCAGGGCAAAGCGCTCAAGAGGCGTGTCCAGGGACGTGCTGGAGCCCATGGAGGCCATAGCGCCGGACTGGATGCGCCGGTTTACCTGATCAAGCAGGCTGCTGACACCGCGAAGGCAGAAATCCCGGAAAGGCTCACTCTCTGAAAACAGGGTAATGAAGGCATTCTGTCCGATGCTGAGGCAGAAGGTGTCTCCAGACGCGCGGTGCAGGGTTCTGGTTGGCCGTTCGCCAATGATGGCCGCCAGTGGAAAGCATTCGCCCTGGCTGATTTCAAAGGTGGTTTCCGTCCGGTCTTCCTTTTCATTATGTCGCTCGCCACGAATCCGCCCCTGCTTGACCACGTAGAATCTTTTTACGACGCCCTGATCCGGAGACAGAACGGCGTCGCCGTCTGCATAGAACTGCAGAGATGCGTGCTCGGCAAAATGTGCGAGGTGCGTATCATCCATGCTGGAGAAAGGCGCATGTTCCCGAAGAAAGGTCATAATCGCGCGGATGTTCTGGGGGGGGGTGGTTTCTGTGTTTGCTGCGGCCATGTCCGTATCCACTCGATTGTTATTATTTTCCGTAAGAAGTGTAGTTCAGTGAGTAAGGTCACCGCCCTACGATTTTCGTCGCAAACTGACTGACGCAAGTCAGTTTTCTTTAAGGGAAGGGGGGTGGGTGGTAAAGTTCCTGTCGAACCAGGTCATTAATTGTAATGTCATGACTACCAAAGACGAACGCCTCAGTTTTCTTGAGGAAATGAAAGATGTCCGGCGCATCCGAAAGCCCAACCGCGCCGAGGTATCGACACCCCGTGAACTGACGCCAGGGCATCTTGAGCGACAGCGGTCCGCCGTGGAAAGTCCGGTCCGGGACAAAAACCCCCTGACCTCGGACATAGTCGAACCTCTCACAGCCCACGACGTTCTGAGCTGGCGGCGTCCGGGCATACAACACGGGGTATTTCGCAAGCTGCGGCTGGGGCAATACCCCATTGAAGCCCGGCTCGATTTACACCGGATGACGGTGGAACAGGCCCGAAGAGAAGTGTTTACATTTGTCGGTGATTGCGTCCGTTATGGTCTGCGCTCTGTGATTATTCTCCATGGCAAGGGGGAGCGCAATCCTGATGGCATTGCACAATTGAAAAGTTACCTTGCCAAGTGGTTGCCCGAGCTGGCTGATGTCATGGCCTTCCATTCGGCCCAAAAACACCATGGTGGAACCGGAGCGGTTTATGTCATGGTGCGAAAAAGTGAACGGGACAAGCAGCACAATCGTGAAGTTCACGGAAGCCGTTAACGGCTCCAGCTTCTGAGGTCTTCAAATCTGGTCATTCAAACGGCCAAACGGAGGTTATCGTCGTGAAAAAAGCAATGTTGGTTGTATGTGCAGTACTGGCGCTTGCTGGCTGCAAGGATCGCGTAATCTGGAACGACAACGGCAAGGTGGAAGAGGCAACCACGGACCGGGAGGTCTGGGATTCCAATGATCAGATGGAAACCGGAGAGCGCAAGATCTGGGTTAACAAGGACGGAAAGGAGGTTATCAAGTAAGACCGGGTGAACTTCGACACCAATAAGAACGATAAATCCGGCGCACAGAACCGGAATGCCTACAGGAGAGAGTAGGAATGGCATTAAGGCTGACAGTCAACGGAGAGCAGCATTCGCTGGATGTGGAGGGGGATACACCCCTGTTGTGGGTAATCCGTGACGAGCTGGGGCTGAAAGGTACCAAGTTCGGCTGCGGTGCCGGACTTTGCGGCGCCTGCACGGTGCATCTGAACGGCCAGCCTGTCCGGTCCTGCTCGACGCCGGCTGAAATGGCGGCCGGTGGCCAGGTGCAGACCATCGAGGGGCTGGGTGGTGGCGATCAGCTTCATGCCCTGCAGCAGGCCTGGATTGAGCAGGGCGTTCCGCAATGCGGTTACTGCCAGTCGGGCCAGATCATGAGTGCGGCACACTTGCTGGCCAACAACCCGGCTCCCTCGCGGGACGATATTGTTGCCGCGATGACAGGCAACCTGTGCCGTTGCGGAACTTACTCCCGGATTATTGCGGCGGTGGAATCCGTTGCCACCGGTTCATCCAACAGTCAGGAGGTATGACATGGCGATGAATCGACGGGATTTTCTCAAGGTCGGCGCTGGTGCCTCCGGCGGTCTGGTGGTTTCCCTGGCTTTGCCGGGCTGTGCCGGAATCCAGACAGGTTATCAGCCAGAAGCCGGTGAGTGGCGGCCGGATGCCTGGCTGGAACTGACCGAAAACGATGAGGTGTTCTTCACCCTGGCCCGGGTCGAGATGGGGCAGGGCACCTACACCGGGCTGACGACCCTGATCGCGGAGGAACTGGAAATAAAGCCGGAGAGGATTACGCCTCGCTTCGCTCCGGTTGCGCCCGAGTACCGTAACCCCCTCTACAAATTGCAGCTCACCGGGGGCAGCACCAGTGTGGCAACCAGTTGGGAACCTCTGCGAATGGCGGGGGCCGAAGCCCGGCTGATGCTGGTAATGGCTGCGGCCCGGGTCTGGAACGTGGAGGCCGCCGAATGTCATGCCAGCGAAGGTCGGGTTGTACACCCGAACGGTATTGATTCCATGGCCTACGGCAAGCTGGTGGAGTTGGCCGCAAAAGAAGTGGTGCGCGGTGACATTGCCCTGAAGCCCCGCAAGGAATGGAAATATATTGGTAAGCAGCGGGGCAGGCTGGATGCCAGGGCCAAATCCACTGGTACGGCTGTATACGGTATCGATGTGGAACTGCCGGACATGGTCTATGGGGTGATCGCCCGACCACCCAGGCACGGAGGCCGTGTGACTGGCTTTAACGGCGATGAGGTCCGGGCCATGACCGGAGTGCTTGAGGTTTTTGAAACCGAGCGCGGTGTCGCCGTGGTTGCCGACAAGTACTGGCGCGCCCGTAAGGCCCAGGAGGCACTGAGCGTCGAATGGGACTTTTCGGAGGCTTTGTCCGTATCCACAGAGGATGTCTTTGAGTCTTATCGTACCGCGGCAGATGAAGATTCTGGCGAGTCCGAGCGCAGCGAAGGCAGCTTCGAGCGTGCGGTTGAGGGGGCAGAACGGGTTCTGGAGGCAGAGTATGCCCAGCCGTACCTCGCCCACGCTACCCTCGAGCCGATGAACGCAACTGCCTGGTACCGGGGCGGCCGGATGGAAGTCTGGGCGCCGACCCAGGCACCGGACCTTGGCCGGATTGCGGTTGCCAGAGTGACGGATCTCGGGCCGGATGACGTCACCATCAACACCACCTTCCTCGGCGGTGGCTTTGGCCGCCGACTGACTCAGGATTACATCGAGGAAGCGGCTGCCGTGGCGTATCGGGTCAGACGGCCGGTCAAAGTGATCTGGTCCCGGGAAGAAGATACCCGGCACGACCTGTATCGTCCGGCCATGCTGCACCGGATGAGAGCCAGCCTGTCTGGCGGAGAGCTCACCGGCTGGCACCACCAGATTGTGGGCCCGCAGATTCTTGATTGGTATGTGCGTAATGCTGCGCCAGCCCAGTATCCCTGGGCGCCGAAGTTCATGTACGGCACCCTGGGCAAGGTGGGCCTGATGGCCGAAGGTATTGCCACACCCAAGGATATGTCCGCCATTGAGGGGGCCATTGAGTACCCTTATCAGGTGGATAACATCGATATCCGCCATACCCACACGGACCCCGGCGTACCCGTAACCTGGTGGCGATCGGTGGGTTATTCCCACAACGGTTTCGCCGTTGAAACCTTCATGGATGAACTTGCCCACGAATCCGGGGAGGATCCCTATCAGTTCCGTCGCCGGCTGGTGTCCTCGGAGCCAAGGCATCTGGAAGTGCTCGATCAGGCTGCGCACCTTGCGAACTGGACCTCGCCTGCGCCACAAGGCCGTGCCCGGGGCATTGCCCTGTTCCGGAGCTTTGGCACCTACGTTGCGCAGGTGGTAGAGGCCGGAATCGAGAACGGTGCGATTCGGGTTTACAAGGTGGCCTGCGCGGTAGACTGCGGCCAGGTGGTTAACCCCCGCATCGTGGAAGACCAGATTGAAGGCGGTATCCTGTTCGGACTGACCGCCGCGCTCTATGGCGAAATCACCCTGGAGAGTGGACAGGTCCAGCAAAGCAATTTTCACGATTACCAGTTGATGCGACAGTACGAACGCCCGGAAGTGCTGGTGGGTATTGTGGACAGTGCCGAAGCGCCAACCGGTGTCGGCGAGCCGGGTGTGCCGCCGGTGATTCCGGCGCTTGGCAATGCCCTGTTTGCCCTGACCGGTAAGCGCCAGCGCAGCCTGCCACTGAGAGCGGATGCCTGATATGGAGATTTCCCGGTCGTCTCTGGCTGCGGGCCATCAATCCGTGATTCGCGACATCGCGGGCTGGCTGGAGCAGGGGCAGAAGGTCTGGTTATGCACCATTGTGGAAACCTGGGGCTCTTCACCCCGGCCGGTGGGCTCCTGGCTGGCCATTGGCGAATCTGGCCAGTGGAGCGGTTCGGTATCCGGCGGCTGCCTGGAAGAGGATCTGCTCAGGCGCACGGCCGGGAGCGGCCCGGATCAACCGGTCCTGATCGACTACGGCATTACCGATGACGACCGTGACCAGTTCCAGCTGCCCTGTGGCGGTCGAATCCGGCTTCTTGTCGAGCCTCTGCACAGTGAGGCAGGATTTGACCACGTCCGCGCGTTGGCGGAGGCGTTGAGCAATCGTGAACCGGTTGCCCGGCGGGTTCCGCTTCGGGGCGCGCCGACCCTTGAGTACCGGCGATCCCATGACCGGTCTTCGGTGGCCTTTGACGGTGAGCAGCTGGTGCATGCCCTGCAGCCCGGGTGCCGGCTGTTGCTGATTGGCGCTGGCGAGGTGGCCCGGTACGTGTCCGGGTTTGCCACAGCGGCGGATTTCTCGGTGACTCTGTGTGAGCCCCGGGAGGCCTTTGCGGACGGATGGGGATACCCGCATATTCCGCTGGACCGCCGCCTGCCTGATGACCTGGTGGCGGAAGGGTTTAACGATGCGTTTTCCGGCGTTCTGGCGCTGGCCCATGACCCCCGGATTGACGATATGGGGCTGCTGGCAGCGTTGCAGTCCAATGCGTTTTACATTGGTGCCATGGGCTCCCGAAAGACCTCGGAAGTACGGCGTGAACGACTGAGTTCGCTGGGCCTGGAAAACGCGGCACTCGACCGCTTGCGCGCCCCCATTGGCGTCGATATTCCCAGCAAGACGCCTGCGGAAATTGCAATCTCCGTGGTCGCGGACCTGATCGTGGCCCGACACCATTTGCGGGCCGCCCCTCCATCCCTATAATGTCGGCAAATGAACGTGTCAAAGACATCTGAACCCCGGGAGAGAATCCGTGTTTGATGTAACCCGATACGCCAGGGCGGCCGACTCGATTGTCGAAGCCGGGAGCTTCCTTTACCAGCGAGGCTGGTCTCCGGCGACCAGCAGCAATTACTCTGCGCGCATTGACGGCGAGCATATTGCCATAACCGTATCTGGTCGTCACAAGGGGCAACTGGGTGCTGGCGATGTTATGGTGGTGGATCTGGCGGGCCGTCCGGTTCAGAGCAACTGCCGATCTTCGGCCGAAACCCGGTTGCACACCATATTGTACGAAGTTTTCCCGGAAGTCGGCGCGGTGCTTCATACCCACTCGGTCAAGGCGACAGTCCTGAGCCGGCTGCTGACACCGGGGCAGCCGCTGGAGCTGGAAGGCTATGAGCTTCAGAAAGCCTTTGCCGGCGTTGAAACCCACGAATCGGTATTAACCATTCCGGTCTTCGACAACACCCAGGATATTGATGCTCTGGCGCAGGAGACCGGGGACTGGTTCCGGGGCCATCCGGATCAGCCCGGTTACCTGATTCGGGGCCACGGTCTCTACACCTGGGGCAACACCATGGCCGACTGCCTGCGCCACGTCGAAGCCTTTGAATTCCTGTTTGAATGTGAACTTGAAACCATGAGGATGCGCCCATGACGACCTTGAGTGTTTTTGATCAAAGCCAGCCAGAAACGGCCCGTACGGTCACCGAAAACCCCGCCGAGATTCGCGAACTGCTCGCCCGGCATGGTGTTCGCTTCGAACAGTGGCCCACCCGGGATCTGCCAGCGGACGCGTCCCAGGAGGAGATCCTGGAAGCATACGGCGATGAAGTAGCGAAGCTGAAGGCGGAATGCGGGTTCCAGGCTGCTGATGTGGTGAGCCTGAACCCCGACAATCCCCAGAAAGAGGCGCTCCGGAAAAAGTTTCTGGATGAGCACACCCACAGAGAGGATGAGGTTCGCTTTTTCGTGCGGGGCCAGGCTCTGTTCTACCTGCACTTCGGCAACGAGGTGTTCGCGGTGCTGTGCCAGAAGAATGATCTGATCAGCGTGCCGGATGGCACACGGCACTGGTTCGATATGGGGCCGGAGCCGGAATTCACCTGCATCCGCCTGTTCACCAACCCCGAAGGATGGGCTGCCGATTTCACCGGCGAGGACATCGCCGCCCGGTTGCCGCACTACGAGGCGCTGGCAGGAGCGGCGGGGTGATCCGGGTCGTGCTTACGGACATCGAAGGCACCACCAGTTCCATTTCCTTTGTCCACGATGTCCTGTTTCCGTATGCCAGTGAGCATCTGCCGGGCTTCATTCGTGCCCGGTACCAGGATAATCCGGCGGTGGCAGGGCAACTGGATGCTGTAGCGGAAAAATCCGGTGTAGCGCGCGATGATGTTGATGGACTTATCGAGGTCCTGCAGGGCTGGATTCGAGAGGACCGCAAGGAAACCGCGCTCAAGGCGTTGCAGGGTATGGTCTGGGAGCAGGGGTACCAGCAGGGAGAGCTCAAGGGACATATCTATGCCGACGCGGCCGAATACCTGCAGCGCTGGCACGATCGGGGCCTGCGCCTGTTCGTATATTCCTCCGGGTCGGTCAAGGCCCAGAAGCTGATTTTCGGCTTTACCACGGAGGGCGACTTCACGCCGTTCTTCTCCGGCTATTTCGATACCGGTATCGGGGGCAAGAAAGAGGCGGATTCCTACCGCAATATCCTGTCGGAGTTGGGCGTTGAGGCGGGCACGGTGTTGTTCCTGTCCGATGTTGAGGCCGAGCTTGAGGCAGCCGAACAGGCAGGCATGCAGACCGCCTGGCTTGTTCGCGAGGGAGATCTGCCGGAAACCGGACGTTTTGTGGCCCGTGATTTTGCGGAGGTCGATACCCTGCTGCAAAAGCGGTAAGGCCACAGCTCTGTCACGCCACCGCAGGAGGACGGACCCGATGCCCGGAACCGGATTTTTCAGAATTGTCACTCCGGTCCTTGCGTTGCTTCTTGCAGGTTGCAATCCCTTCTCAGATGCCCGCCCCATGATGGATGAATACGTGGAGCGGGTCGCCCGCGTCCTGGAAACCGACCCTCAACTCTCTGACATCGGTTCTGCCAGCCAGCTTCCCCGTCGCCGGGATCGTGTGCTGACCATGCCGGAACTGGACATGGGGGTGCTGGATTTTCTCTCCCTGTATGGTTGTGAGCTGCAGTACGTTGTGGGTGAGAAAAACTCGGTGATGGGGCGGGTGATGCAACCCCTGAACCGCCTGCGTTATGAAATCCGGTTTATCGAGGCGGCCAGGGACTGTCTTCCCGGGATCGAGGATGAGGACTTCTCGGAGGAGCTTGGCGAGGCCATCAAGAGCAAGCTCGAATCCCTGCCCATTGCCATCTGGAACGCCACCTGGGGTGTGGAAGAGGTCGAAAAGCTGTTTACCCTGGCCAAGGGCTATTATCCGGTCGCGGCGGACGGCAATCCCGTCTCCGATCTGGCCCTTGATATCGACAGCCTGAACGCAGCGGTTGCCAGGTTGCGCGCAGAGGACCTGGCCGTTTCCCTGGATTTTGCCGGCGATGTTCATCAGCGCTGGCAGGCCGAGTACCGGGTCGGCCAACTGATCAACAGCGCGCTCCTGCTGACAGCGCGATTGCAGGATGGTACCGAATTACTGAAGCAGCGAATTGAAGGACGGCCCCTGTGCCTCAACGGCCAGTCCAATAATCAGTCGGATATCGTGCAGAATACGTTTTTCAGCGTGTACATCGAAAAGATCCAGCCGTACATGAGTGCGGTCAGGCAGGGGCGGACTGAGCTTATTGAGCCGTTTGAGCGGCTGGCCGAGCTTCAGGCGGATATCATGCCGGACAGCTTCGCTGGCTGGTATGAGCGGCATCTTTCGCAGGATGCCGAGACCAGTCTCTGGCGGAAACTCGACGTGGCCATGATGGACCACACCGGAGCCTGGCAGGATTTACTCGGCCAATGTGGCTTGCGTCCCGGCACCTGATCCGTTTCAGCGCTGGCTTTCCGGCGTTACCCTCAGGATTTCCTCGACCGTGGTCTGGCCCGCGGCCACCTTCTGGGCACCACTCAGGCGCAGGGACTTCATGCCTTCCTTGTAGGCGTCCAGCCTGAGCGGTTCCAGCTCGCAATGATCGGTGATCTGCCGGAGCAACGGGCCCGAAAGGGTCATGATCTCATAAACCCCGGCGCGGCCCAGGTAACCGGTGTTCCGGCATTCCAGGCAGCCTACGGGCTGATAGAACTGCTTCGGAACTGGTGCCTTCCAGGGCCGGGTCAGTGTCTGCCAGGCCTGTTCATCGGCGGGGCCGGGCGACTTGCAGTGGGGGCACAGGGTTCGGGCAAGGCGTTGCGCCATCACGCCCAGCACCGTGGCCCGGATCAGATACGGCGGAATGCCCAGTTCCATCATCCGGGTAATAGCACTGGGGGCGTCGTTGGTGTGCAGGGTGGAAAGCACCAGATGGCCGGTGAGTGCAGCCTGCACCGCCATTTCAGCGGTTTGCAGATCACGGATCTCGCCGATCATGATGATATCCGGGTCCTGCCGAAGCAGTGCCCGAACACCGGCCGCGAAGGTCAGGTCTATGGTGGTCTGAACCTGCATCTGGTTGAACGCCGGTTCCACCATTTCGATGGGGTCTTCGATGGTGCAGACATTGAGCTCGGGCAAGGCGATCTGTTTCAGGGTTGAATACAGGGTTGTGGTCTTGCCGGAACCGGTTGGCCCGGTCACCAGAACAATGCCGTGGGGCCGGGAGGTAATTTCCTGCCAGCGCTGGCGGTCTTCCTTGCTGAATCCCAGTTGCTCATAGGATTTCAGCAGTACATCCGGATCAAAGATCCGCATGACCATCTTCTCGCCGAACGCGGTCGGCATGGTAGCCAGGCGAAGCTCGACCTCGCTGTTATCCGGTTTGCGGGTCTTGATCCGTCCGTCCTGGGGCCGGCGTTTCTCCGCCACATTCAGGCGCCCAAGAATCTTCAGGCGGCTGGTGACTGCTACTCCGACGTGTTCCGGGAATTCATAAACGTTATGAAGCACGCCGTCGATCCGGAACCGAACCTGAGTGACGGACCTCCGGGGCTCAATGTGAATGTCCGAAGCGCGCTGGTCGAAGGCGTATTGCAGCAGCCAGTCAACAATCTTGACCACATGCTGGTCGTTGGCATCCGGGTGTTCGCTGGCGCCCAGATCCAGAAGCTGTTCGAAGTTCTGGTTACCGGCAACACCAGTGGCCTTGCCACCACTGGCTTTGCTGACGGAACTGGCAAGCTGATAGAACTCAACGGTGTAACGGCGGATATCTACGGGATTGGCAGCCACGCGCCGGATGTCCTTGCGAACGGCTTGCTGCAGGTTCTGCACCCAGTCGCTCTTGAAGGGTTCTGCGCTGGCGATCAGCACTTCCTCCCGGCCAATCTCCACCGCCAGGATGCCGTGGCGCTGGGCAAAGGCGTAGGACATCACCCGGGCAATCGCCGGGGTATCAATCTTCAGCGGATCGATGTGGTAATAGGGCTGCCCGGCCCAGTCGGCCAGCCACTGGGTAAGCCGGTCCAGATCCAGGGTGCGACCGCTTGTTTCGCTGGTCAGGGAGGCAATAGCCACCAGTTCAAGCGGATGGCGCTTGGCGGCCTGCCCGCTGCCGGTTGTCGCGCCAAGGTTTGCCGATAATACGCGCTCGGCGTCTTCCTGGCTGACTTCGCCACTGCTCACCAGAGCGGTACAGACATCTCGCAGGGTCAGGGTGCTTCGGGGCGGCGCGGGTGGCCGCTGCACGGTTTCGGAGGTGTCTGTTTCAGCCATAAGCGGTCAGATCCAGGTATCGATAAGTGTGTTTCAGTTCGTCACCGGCCGGTTCACTTTAAGGTGAATCATGGCAACAGTGAACAGCAGGAAGGTCAGTATCGTCAGAATGACCGGTCCGGGGGCGCCTTCGCTGAGCCAGGCCGAAACGACCGCCTGGGTGAAATAGAAGATCACCACGAACGCCATCCAGATATAGCCCCGGTTGTTGGCCCGGACTACCGGTACGGCGAAGGCCAGCAGCGGAATCAGCTTCACCGACAGCATCAGTGGAATCGACACGCCCTCCACCGGCGCCGGATAGAAGGTGGTGATCAATAGTGTGGCCAGCACGCCGATGTAAAGGGCAATGGTTGCCCGGGCAGTGTAACGGGCCTTGGGGTTGTTCAGCATAGTATGATTCCGGCATAGAAAAGTGGTTGAGAAGTTACGTTCCGGGCCAAAGCCTGTATCAGTCCGCGGTCTGGCTCAGAGAATGGAAAGTACGTTTTCCGGTGGCCTGCCAAGGGCCGCTTTGCCGTTTGCGAGCACAATTGGTCGCTCGATCAATTTTGGAGTGGCAGCCATGGCGGCGATTAATTGTTCACGGCTAAGGTCGGGATTATCGAGGCCCTGCTCCTTATACTCTTTTTCCCTGGTGCGCATGAGATCACGGGGATCCAGATTCAGTGCAGCAAGAATATCCTCGAGCTGCTGCTCTGTCGGTGGCGTTTCAAGGTAGCGTATAATCTCCGGTTCAATACCCCGTTCGGTAAGCAGTTCAAGGGTTTGGCGGGATTTTGAGCAGCGAGGGTTGTGGAAAATCCGGGTTGGTTCTGTCATCTTCGTGCCTGGTTGTCTGAATGGATACCACGATTTCCGTGGCCGGTAGTCTAACAGGAGGTTTTCCAGTGCAGTACCCTGATTCGTTGCGTGTTCGCCCGCGGCTTGCCTCTGCCGGCTTTTTGCTGATGGTGATCGCACTGGCGGGCTGCCAGAAAACTGAACTGGAGCGGGCCGGCGGTACAAAACTGAACTGGGACACCTTGCGTGGCCAGTGGGTGCTGGTGAACTACTGGGCGGAATGGTGCAAGCCATGTCTGGAAGAAATTCCCGAGTTGAACGAGCTGGACAAGGCACCTGATATCACTGTTCTCGGCGTTAACTTTGATGGCATACGGGGCGAGGCGCTGGTGGAGCTGGGTGGTCGGATGGGTATCGATTTCACCATGCTTGCGGACGATCCGGGCCCCGGGTTTGGCTGGAAGTTACCCCTGGCTCTGCCGGCTACATTTATCGTTAACCCGGACGGCGATCTGGTTGAAACCCGCTTTGGCCCGCAGACTGAAGAAGACATCCGGGCGCTGATTGGCGGCTGAAGACCGTTGCCCTAACCGAATTTTACAGCAGGAATAACCTGACATTATGTCGCAGACTTTTGTACACCTCCGTGTCCATTCCGAGTACTCCATGGTGGATGGCCTGGTACGGGTTAAGCCGCTGATCAACCGTGTTGCTGAGCTGGGCATGCCCGCGGTGGGGCTGACCGAACAGTCCAACATGTGCTCGCTGGTGCGTTTCTACAAGGCAGCCATGGGGGCGGGCGTAAAGCCCATTATCGGCGCCGATATCTGGCTTGAAAACCCGGATGAGCCCGATAATCCGTTCCGGGTGACACTGCTGGCCCGGGATAACGACGGCTACCTGAATCTGACCGAGATCATTTCCCTGGGTTACACCGAAGGCCAGCGCTTCGGAAAACCGATCATACAGCGCAAATGGCTTGAGGCCCGCCCGAAGGGCCTGATTGCGCTCTCCGGCAGCAAAATGGGGGATGTCGGTAAGGCGCTTCTGGCAGGCAAACCGGAACTGGCCAGTGAGCGCGCCCGTTACTGGATGGAGCTGTACCCGGAAAGCTATTACCTGGAATTGCAGCGCACCGGCCGCCCGGGGGACGAAGACTGCCTGCACCTGAGTGTCGAGCTGGCCCAGGCATTGGCCCTGCCGGTGGTGGCCACCAACGATGTCCACTTCCTGGATGCGGATGATTTCGAGGCCCACGAAGCCCGGGTGTGCATCGGCGAGAGCCGTACCCTGGATGACCCCCGTCGTGACCGTCGCTTCAGTGACCAGCAGTACCTGCGCAGCGCCGGGGAAATGATCGAGCTGTTCAGCGACATCCCGGAAGCGATCGAGAACACGGTGGAGATCGCCCGCCGCTGTTCGGTCAAGGTCCGCATGGGTGAATACTTCCTGCCGAACTACCCGATTCCGGACGGGATGACCATAGACGAATACTTCCGCAAGGTATCGGAAGAAGGCCTGGAAGAACGACTTGCCAAAACCCTGAGCAAAGACGACCCGGAATACGATGCCAAGCGCGAGGCCTACTACACACGCCTGAATTTCGAGCTGGACATCATCATCCAGATGGGATTCCCGGGCTACTTCCTGATCGTTATGGACTTTATCAAGTGGGCCAAGAACAACGGCGTGCCGGTCGGTCCGGGTCGGGGCTCCGGTGCCGGCTCCCTGGTCGCCTATGCCCAGCTGATCACCGACCTGGACCCCCTGGAATACGACCTGCTGTTCGAGCGGTTCCTGAACCCGGAGCGGGTTTCCATGCCCGATTTCGACGTCGATTTCTGTATGGAAGGGCGGGACCGGGTGATTGCCTATGTGGCCGAGAAATACGGCCGGGAGGCGGTCTCCCAGATCATCACCTTCGGTACCATGGCAGCCAAAGCGGTGGTGCGTGACGTTGCCCGGGTGCAGGGCAAATCCTACGGCCTGGCAGACAAACTCTCCAAGATGATTCCCTTTGAGCCGGGAATGACCCTCGAGAAGGCCCTGATTCAGGAGCCCCAGCTCAAGGACTTTTTGGATCAGGACGAAGAGGCCCAGGAAATCTGGGAAATGGCCCTGAAGCTGGAAGGGGTCTGCCGCAACGCCGGCAAGCACGCTGGCGGTGTGGTTATTGCCCCCACCAAGATCACCGATTTCTCGCCCCTGTACTGCGACGACGAGGGCGGCAGCCTGGTCACCCAGTTCGATAAAGGCGATGTTGAAGACGCCGGCCTCGTAAAGTTCGACTTCCTCGGGCTGCGGACGCTGACGATCATCGACTGGGCTCTGAAGATGATCAATCCTCGCCGGGAAAAGCGGGGATTGCCGGCACTGGATATCAACGAGATTCCCCTGGCGGATGCGCCCTCGTTCGACATGCTGAAAAAAGCGGAAACCACGGCGGTGTTCCAACTGGAATCCCGGGGTATGAAAGACCTGATCCGGCGCCTCCAGCCGGATTCCCTGGAAGACATGATCGCCCTGGTGGCCCTGTTCCGCCCCGGGCCGCTGCAATCCGGCATGGTGGACGACTTTATCGACCGGAAGCATGGTCGGCAGCCCATGTCGTTCCCGCACCCGGATTATCAGTACGAGGGTCTGAAACCTGTCCTGGAGCCTACCTACGGGGTCATCCTGTACCAGGAGCAGGTCATGCAGATCGCCCAGGTGATGGCGGGCTACACGCTTGGTAACGCTGACATGCTGCGCCGGGCCATGGGCAAGAAAAAGCCCGAGGAAATGGCGAAACAGAAGCAGTTTTTTCTGGACGGTTGTGAAAAGAATGGCATCAACAAGACCCTGGCAGAAAACATTTTCGACCTGGTGGAAAAGTTTGCCGGTTACGGTTTCAACAAATCGCACTCGGCCGCCTATGCCCTGGTGTCCTACCAGACCCTGTGGCTGAAGGCCCATTACCCGGCGGAGTTCATGGCCGCAGTGCTTACCGCGGATATGCAGAATACCGACAAGGTGGTCACCCTGGTCGAAGAATGCCGGACTATGAAGCTGGATCTGCTGGTGCCGGATGTCAGTCGCTCTGAATATACCTTCACGGTTAACGATGAGGGCCAGATCGCCTATGGTCTCGGCGCCATCAAGGGGTTGGGTGAGGGGCCGATCCAGAGCATTGTGGAAGGGCGCGGAGAAGGCGGGCCGTACCAGGATATTTTTGATTTCTGCCGGCGGGTCGACCTGAAAAAAGTCAACAAGCGGGCCATGGAGGCCCTGATCCGCTCCGGTGCCATGGACAAACTCGGTGCTGGCCGGGCCCAGTTGATGGCGAGCATCGAAAAGGCCGTGCAACAGGCCGACCAGCAATCCCGCAACGAATCTGTCGGCATGATGGACATGTTCGGCGAAATGCTGGAGGCCGGTGACGGCGGCGATCCGTACGAAGATGTCGCCGGGATTCGAGAGTGGCCTGAAAAGCAGAGGCTCAAGGGGGAGAAGGATACCCTGGGGCTTTACCTGACCGGCCATCCGTTCGATGAATATGAGAAAGAGGTACGGCGGTTCGTGCGGTCATCCATTGCCGACCTGAAACCCAACAAATCGCCCCAGCGGGTTGCCGGGCTCGTGGTGGCCCAGCGCACCATGAAAACCCGCACCGGGTCCACCATGTGTTTTATAACACTGGATGACCGGAGTGCCCGGATTGAGGCGACCCTGTTCTCGGAAGCGTTTTTCGAGAATCGGGAGCTGCTGCAATCCGATCAGGTGATTGTGGTGGAGGGGCAGGTGAGCCACGATGACTACTCCGGTCAGATGAAGATGCGGGTGAGTTCGGTGATGGATGTCGCCACAGCGCGCCAGCAGTTCAGTCGCGGACTGAAGCTGAATCTCCATGCCGATCAGCTGCGGAATGGTCTGCTTGAAAAACTGGACAGCACCTTGCGGCCCTTCCGCTGCGAAGGCAGCCCGGTGTGGATTGAGTACAGCAGTCCTGAGGCTTCAACCCGGATCGAGCTGGGTGAGTCCTGGCGGGTCCAGCCCGACGATAACCTGTTGCTGGAGCTCCGGTATCTCGTAGGCGACCAGTCGGTAGAACTGGTCTATGATTAAGTAAGCCCGAAAATTAAAACTTTGTCAGATTGCGGACTCATACCAAGGTCCGCTTTAGCCCTTGGCCGGGCGCTGCTATCTTTGTTTCAAATTCTGGTTTGGCGGAGCGTTGTCCCGCCTGGCAAAAAATGATGGAACATCATGAACCCTAATTATCTGGATTTCGAACAGCCAATTGCCGACCTGGAAGCCA